>Ga0134093_1000243_pt1 | contig 66262 bp, 48 predicted proteins | sample 4_1taG_FD_94452 | JGI IMG/M metagenome (GOLD analysis project Ga0134093, IMG submission 94452) | Switchgrass degrading microbial communities from high solid loading bioreactors in New Hampshire, USA - 4_13_20_68_A1 metaG | ecosystem: Engineered > Bioreactor > Semi-continuous > Anaerobic >...
ACCAACCTTCAATTAAAGGTACTGCAACATTCCAGCAATATTGGAGTGTTCGTCAACAGAAACGTACAAGTGGAAAAATAAGTGTTAGTGAACACTTTAAAGCTTGGGAATCCAGAGGCATGAGGATGGGTAAATTCTATGAAATTTCCCTTGTTGTTGAAGGATACCAGAGCAGCGGTAAAGCTGACGTAAAATCAATGACCATCTCTATAAACGGCGTTCCTCATGGTGGCAGCACCGGTGGCAACCCTGGCGGTGGCAACCCTGGTGGCGGCTGGGATAACGGCGGTGGCTGGCCTGGCGGCGGCTGGGATAATGGCGGTGGAAACAATGGCGGCGGAAATAATCAAACATCCGGTCTACCGCTCCGTGAACTTACAAAGAAATTGAGAGAAAAAGGTAGAGAGTTTTATATCGGTTGTGCTGTTCCTTCATATTTCAGTGACGCAGACCAAAACATTGTTAAGACAGAATTTGATATTGTTACCTGCGAAAACGATATGAAAATCGGTACCATATCTCCCAATCAAAATCAATTCAATTTCAGCGGTGGAGACAGAATAGTAAACTTTGCTAAACAAAACGGTATGATTGTTCACGGCCATGCTTTAGTATGGCATAAATATAATCCTTGGTGGGTTGACGGTACAAAGACCATGATGGAAAGCTACATCAACACTGTTGCTACCCACTTTAAAGGCAATGTATATGCTTGGGATGTTGTTAATGAAGCAATTCATCGTGACGGTAGCTTCCGTATAAATGCCATCGGAACTAACGGACAGGATGGTGCATCAATATTCGGACAAAAGCAAGGCAAGCAATATATTGAAGACGCCTTTATTGCAGCACGTAAAGCCGATCCTTACGCTAAGTTAATCTATAACGATTATGATTTGATGACCAGAGATGCAAAATTTGAAGGCGTATATAACATGGTAAAAGATTTCAAAGAACGCGGTATTCCAATTGACGGTGTAGGTTTCCAAGGCCATTTGGGTCCGGACTTTACTGAAGCTCAAGCCAGAGCTTTTGGTGAAAAAATGCAGAGATTGGCTGCCTTAGGTGTTGAAAGTTATGTAACAGAAATGGATGTTGGCTGTTCAGACACTTCACAATCCGGTTTAAACAAGCAGGCAGAAGTATTCCGCTGGATAACAGAAGAATGCGTAAAACAGCCTTATTGTAGAGCTTTGCAGGTATGGGGTATAAGAGACAGTCAATCATGGAGAATTAACCCCGATGCTCCCGAAGACAGGGCAATAGCTCCGTTGATTTTTGACGACAACGGCCAGAAAAAACCTGCATACTATGCAATTCAAAAAGTATTGGAAGAGGCAGTAAATTCTCTAGAGAATCCACAAAATCCTCAAAATCCTCAAATTGTAGAAGGTGATGTAAACGGCGACGGTGAATTTAACTCCATTGATTTTGCAACCGCAAGACAGATCCTTCTCGGCAAACTCAACAACCCTAGTTACCAATATTGGAGAGAAGCTTTCGATTTAAATAAAGACGGAACCAATGACGCATTGGATTTCGCCATAATGAGAAAGAGACTTCTCGGACAGAAATAATTCTTTGCTTACGGTAGATAGAAAGTATTTACCCAGTATTGATAATTAAAACCTTTTAGGCGGGCATAGTTAATGCCCGCTTTATTTATGACTTTCGAAGATCGTGAAAGCTGCATAGTCTCAAGGGCTCAGTTCCCCTGAGATTTTTTTTAATTTATATCCGATTTCCCTTTACAATATAATAAATCAGGATTATAATTGGCTTATCGAACATGTGTTCCAAAGTATAACTTAATTGACAAAAGACGAATACAAAGGAGTTTGGACCGATGCCCACCAATAAAACCCATATAATAACAGCATCAGGAACTGGAGCTGTTGTTGCCGCTGCTTTACAACTACCGATTATTCCATTGATTGCCGGAGCTGCTTTAGGTGCCGGTTTTCCTGACATAGACAGCGAAAAATCCTCGATAAACCGAAAAATACTGATATTTAAGAACCGTACAGCATTAAAAATTACATATTCCGTACTGGGTATTGCTGCAATTGCAAATGGACAAATCAGCCTGAAGTTGATAGGCATATTTATAATACTTGCCGCAGTATCCGGTCATAGGAAATTTACACACAGTTTATTGGGACTTTTGAGCTTTTGCGGTATTTGTCTCTATGCCCTATATTCCTATTCTGGAACAATCCAAAACTTAGTTTTGGGTATGATTATAGGCTACGGAACCCATATGCTGGCAGACAGCTTCAGCAACCACGGAATTGAATTGCTTTGGCCGGTTTGTGAAAGAAATTTCGGGTTTAAACTTATTCGCACAGGTAAAATGTCCGAGCATATTTTCTTGTTTATTTCGGCAATAGTCATATACATTTTGTTCAATCACTTTACAAATACAGTAGGAAAAGTTTTGTTGTTTTAATATCCTATTTATGATAGGAGTGGCAGTATTGTCTTTATAATATATCTATTTTATAATATAAATATAAGTAGGTTTATAATATAATTAGGATTTTCAATTTCGTCGTTACCGTTCAATATCGCAGTAACCTTTGTCAGTTTACTCTTAAGGATAATCTCTCTACTGATTTTTATTTATTCGATGCAAACCTGTTCAGAGCAATAATTCGGTGTATTGCTGTATTACGTATACCTTTTTTATGATTATCTTCGCAAATCGGGCAGTTGAATAAGTTAAACAGTAATTTTTGAAAGGGGAGTGTAAAATGAAAAAATGCAAACTGGAATTTTTCGCTAAACTGATTGGTACAGTATTCTTTTTCTCTTTATTATTTGCAACCGGTGTGCAGGCACAAACAATTACCAATAACCAATCCGGTTTTCACGACGGTTATTATTATGAATACAATAAGGACGTCGGAAATGGAACTATGCTTCTGAAATCCGGAGGCTCTTTTTACTGCTCATGGAATAATGTCTTCAACATATCATTCCGCAAAGGATTTAAATATGATGGCAACAAGACACACCTGGAACTTGGATACATAACAATGGATTATTCATGTTATTTCCAACCGGTAGGAAATTCCTTTCTTGGGGTATACGGATGGACAACCAATCCATTGGTAGAGTTTTATATCATAGAAAGTTGGGGTACCTGGAAACCACCGGGAGATATTGAGCCAAAAGGAACAATTACGGTTGACGGCGGTACCTATGACGTATTTGTAACCAACAGAACCGGCGTAGTGTCCATCAATGGCGATCCTAACTTCAGACAGTATTGGAGTGTGCGTCAGGAAAAGCGTACAAGCGGAACCATATCCATCACCGAACATTTTAATGCTTGGGAAAGCATGGATATGAATTTGGGTGCAATAAATGAAATAACCCTGGCAGTTCGAGGATATCAAAGCAACGGCCAGGCCGATGTAACACATATGTCAATTAAAGTAAGCGACTCACCCACCCCAAGTCCCACTCCATCCGACCCTCAAACCTCCGGTCAGCCGCTTCGTGTACTTGCAAAGATGTTGAGGGATAAAGGCAGAGAGTTCTATATAGGTTGTGCTGTCCCTTCAAACTTCAGTGCGACAGACCAGCTAATTGTCGAAAGTGAGTTTGACATAGTTACCTGTGAGGACGATATGAAAATCGGCACCATAAACCCCAATAATATTAATTTCAATTTCAACGGTGGGGACAGAATAGTAAATTTCGCCAAGCAAAACGACATGAAGGTTCACGGCCATACTTTGGTATGGCATAAAAACAATCCATCATGGGTGGACGGTACAAAGACCATGATGGAAAGTTATATAGATACCGTTGCCACCCATTACAAAGGCGACATTTATGTATGGGACGTTGTAAATGAAGCCATTCATCGAGACGGTACCTTCCGTATTGATGCTATTGGAGACAACGAACAGGACGGAGCTTCCATATTCGGACAAAAACAAACCGAAAAATATATCGAAGATGCCTTTATAGCAGCTCGTAAAGCCGATCCGTATGCCAAGCTTATCTATAACGATTACGATTTAATGACCAATGACGTAAAATTTGATGCCGTCTATAACATGGTAAAAGATTTCAAAGAACGCGGTATTCCAATTGACGGTGTCGGTTTCCAGGGCCATTTAGACATTTACTTTACTGAAGCCCAAGCCAGAGCCTTTGGTGAAAAAATGCAAAGATTGGCTGACTTAGGTGTTGAAAGTTATGTAACGGAAATGGATGTGGAATGTCCGGACACCTCGGAGGAAACCTATAAAAAACAGGCGGAAGTTTTCCGCTGGATAACCGAAGAATGTGTAAAACAACCCTATTGCAGAGCGTTACAGGTATGGGGCATAAGAGACAGCTATCCAGTGGGAGTTCTCTTAACCCTTCCTGAAAACAAGCCAATGACTGCGTTGATTTTTGACGAAAACGGCAACAAAAAACCTGCTTACTATGCAATTCAAAAAGTATTGGAGGATGCAGTAAATTCTCAATTGGTTCCGCAAATTGTAGAAGGTGATACAAATGGCGACGGTAACTTTAACTCCCTTGATTTCGCAACCTTAAGACAGATTTTATTAGGCAAGGTTACCACTATTAGATACGAATACTGGAAAGAAGCTTCCGATTTAAATAAAGACGGAACCGTTGACTCATTGGATTTTGCCATAATGAGAAAGAAACTTCTCGGAAAGAAATAATTCTTTGCTTACAGTGGATAAACAATAATAATTCTTAAGAACTTAATAAGACTTATACAAGCGGGCATTTTATAATGCCTGCTTTATTTTTGATTTATTAATAATATCATTTATAATATCATTTATCGAATACGATAGGATTTATATAATCTATAATCCCCATTATCAATTGCTTTTGTAAGCATAGCAACCTGTTTATCGATTTGCAACCTGTAATTAAAAATCTGCTCTGAATTTCCATCATTACTCTTTATTCGTGAAATCACTCTTTTTTCATATCTCCTCAAAAATTCCCTTGCTTGCTCTTTGCACAAAAACACTCCTCCACTTGCTGAATCTGTTTCAAAATCTGTGCTTTTAAAACTTCCCTTGTTTGCAAGATGTAATACAAAAGCGTCCACAATGACAGGTCTCCATTCTTCCATCAGATCAGATGCCAACGCCGGGTGACCTCTTTTAGGCTTGTGCATGAACCCAAAATACGGATATAAACCATGTTTACCTAAAATAGTGTATATTTCATACATAAGAAGAGTATAACCATAGCTTAGCATAGAATTAAAAGCATCTCTTGGTGGTTGCCTATTCCTCTCAGTAAATCTGAATTCCGGCTTACAAAGTCTTGATAAACATCTAAAATATTTTTTTGCCATATTTCCTTCATAGCCTATTACTTCACCTATACTAGATGCATTTGTCACTTTGTTATAAAGAATCTTTAAACTATCTAAATCGCTATCATCTAAGTCCGGTCTATTCTTGAAAAACCACCTCAATACAGTTATCTGGTTATGAATCTTTGAAGAAATGAATTCCTTCGACAGTCCAAGGCAAAATTCATCACTTTTTGTAAGATATGCTTGCTTCATTTGTCTTAAAACATCGACACTTTGTACTGGTTCAAGCCGTCCATAGTATTGGCCTCTTGAGGATAAAAAAGTAACCGCTGTTCCTCTTTTTAAAAATTCAACCATAACTTCTTCTGTCAAATGAGCTCCGGTAAACACCACAACAGCATCAACCTGCTCTATCGGGATCTCCTGTATTCTTTCATTTCCAGCACAAACAATAATTCTTCCTCCATCTTTTCTAACCTTCGAACCTTCAGTAGTTAAATACAATATACCCATTTTTTCAAAACCTCCTTACAGACGCCAGCTTTTTATACTTACTAAGCTCAAGACGTGATACCTATTAATTGATTTGGTCTTCCTTTAGGGTTATTTCTCTTATTCAAAAAAATGGCAGGCAAAAACTACTATGTAGGCTAATAGTTTCCGTCCCCTTTCGGGGTTATGTTTCTTATTCCAAAGTATTCTTAAGATGTGTCGCTCCGTTTCCTGTTGGGTTTCCATCCCCTTTCGGGGTTATGTCTCTTATTCGGAGCGTGTCCCGTTTATACCATGGAAGAATAATGACTAGTTTCCGTCCCCTTTCGGGGTTATGTCTCTTATTCAAAAAAAGTGAATTCGAGAAAAAACTTAATGAACTCAAAAGGTTTCCGTCCCCTTTCGGGGTTATGTCTCTTATTCCCGGACGATAAATATGGGTACAACATGACGTATGGTGGTGGTTTCCGTCCCCTTTCGGGGTTATGTCTCTTATTCTCATCTCCTCCGTACGCAGGCTTTATTCTTTTTGTTTCCGTCCCCTTTCGGGGTTATGTCTCTTATTCCTTCCTGGAGCCGATCCTGTGGCAAAGGCTGGCCGCGTTTCCGTCCCCTTTCGGGGTTATGTCTCTTATTCTCATCTCCTCCGTACGCAGGCTTTATTCTTTTTGTTTCCGTCCCCTTTCGGGGTTATGTATCTTATTCATAAGAATATACAGAGAATGTAGTCAATCCAAATTTGGCAAGTTTCCGTCCCCTTTCGGGGTTATGTCTCTTATTCGTTATTAGAATGGATATTAGCGATATCCTTGCGAATCCAAGTTTCCGTCCCCTTTCGGGGTTATGTCTCTTATTCAGAAACAATGAAGGATTTAATTAGAAAGACTATAAAAAGTTTCCTTCCCTTTCGGGGTTATGTCTCTTATTCAGTAGGTACGTGGTGTAGAGAAACACCTGTTACAGGTACTGTTTCCGTCCCCTTTCGGGGTTATGTCTCTTATTCGTTAAGGATATGCAGGAGCAGCTAAAGGAAATCAAAGTTTCCGTCCCCTTTCGGGGTTATGTCTCTTATTCATAACAAAATAAACATAAACGAAGTAACGACAACTGTTTCCGTCCCCTTTCGGGGTTATGTCTCTTATTCGCAGAAAAGACAGAGTTTGGTAAATATTCAGCAGAGAAACTGTTTCCGTCCCCTTTCGGGGTTATGTCTCTTATTCTTTACGCTGGCAAGAGGGATATCGAAGGGATTCAAAACTTGTTTCCGTCCCCTTTCGGGGTTATGTCTCTTATTCACACACAAAGTGAAATTCACACACAGCGACAAGAGTCGGTTTCCGTCCCCTTTCGGGGTTATGTCTCTTATTCATACAAGAATCCTTCAGGGAAGCAATAGAAGAACGTGTTTCCGTCCCCTTTCGGGGTTATGTCTCTTATTCAAAGATTTTGGCAGTGAAATACATGGAAGAACCTCCTGTTTCCGTCCCCTTTCGGGGTTATGTCTCTTATTCACGTTAGAACCTGCTGGCAAATATGCCGCTCAGGGGAAAAATGTTTCCGTCCCCTTTCGGGGTTATGTCTCTTATTCAGATGTCAATGAGTTAAAGAAATTATCGTCAAAAAAGTTTCCGTCCCCTTTCGGGGTTATGTCTCTTATTCACATGTTCGCGAAAGAGAAGATTTCGAAGGTACAGTTGTTTCCGTCCCCTTTCGGGGTTATGTCTCTTATTCTCATTTCCGCAACCTCCTGAACCGTCTCAGTCCGGGTTTCCGTCCCCTTTCGGGGTTATGTCTCTTATTCCTTAATGGTCTTTCCATTAGTGAAGGTAATTATAAGTTTCCGTCCCCTTTCGGGGTTATGTCTCTTATTCGTAAGGGAGATGAAAACAAATTATTCAACCTGCTGGCAGTTTCCGTCCCCTTTCGGGGTTATGTCTCTTATTCGTTAGTGTGCTATCAGTGGGTGTACGACTCAAAAGTGTTTCCGTCCCCTTTCGGGGTTATGTCTCTTATTCTTTGATCTGATGCTGCTTATTTTTCAACATGTTATTGTTTCCGTCCCCTTTCGGGGTTATGTCTCTTATTCTTAAGCCATACAAATTCGTTTTTTAGTTCTTTATTACAGTTTCCGTCCCCTTTCGGGGTTATGTCTCTTATTCTTAGCGTTGTACGCCGGGAAAAAGGACCTTGAGAACATGTTTCCGTCCCCTTTCGGGGTTATGTCTCTTATTCGTTAATTATTGAAATTGACATTCAGGACATCATCAACGAGTTTCCGTCCCCTTTCGGGGTTATGTCTCTTATTCGGTTTTTGTGGCATCTATGATGCTAAAAGTCCACCGAGTTTCCGTCCCCTTTCGGGGTTATGTCTCTTATTCAAAGATGCTTATTCTACTGGTCCTCATCTTCATTTTGAAGGTTTCCGTCCCCTTTCGGGGTTATGTCTCTTATTCTAAAAAAGGAGTGTTTTCAATGAAAAACTTGAAGGAAACGTTTCCGTCCCCTTTCGGGGTTATGTCTCTTATTCGAAATTGAAAATCACATCGTAAAGGTTGTGCGTTGTAGAAAGTTTCCGTCCCCTTTCGGGGTTATGTCTCTTATTCAGGCTATGGACGTTATCCAAGAACTTCTTAAAGCCTTGTTTCCGTCCCCTTTCGGGGTTATGTCTCTTATTCTAAATGGGTTGAAAAATGCTACAAAGAAAATTTAAAAGGGTTTCCGTCCCCTTTCGGGGTTATGTCTCTTATTCCTTAAAAGTAGGGCAACATTTTGACAGTATTGATGAAGTGTTTCCGTCCCCTTTCGGGGTTATGTCTCTTATTCTGGGTGTGTGTTTCTTAGGAAGCGTTACAGCTTTCTTGTTTCCGTCCCCTTTCGGGGTTATGTCTCTTATTCCCTCCATAACCACCTACCCATTCTACGTCAAATTGCTTGTTTCCGTCCCCTTTCGGGGTTATGTCTCTTATTCACATATACTCTCGCCCCGCCCTTAGTTTCAAGGGGGTTTCCGTCCCCTTTCGGGGTTATGTCTCTTATTCTTACAGGGGAACGTATCCAGGGGTTACCATTAAGCGTGTTTCCGTCCCCTTTCGGGGTTATGTCTCTTATTCACAAGACGCAATCGACCAAATAGAGTACGCACAACAAGTTTCCGTCCCCTTTCGGGGTTATGTCTCTTATTCTCTATCCTAAAGTTAAAGAAAAAAGACATCTATAGATATAGTTTCCGTCCCCTTTCGGGGTTATGTCTCTTATTCAAGAATTCGCACTATATTGTGCGGGTGTGCCTATAACGTTTCCGTCCCCTTTCGGGGTTATGTCTCTTATTCTCAGCCTCCTGAACCGTCTCAGTCCGGCTTTATCGTTAGTTTCCGTCCCCTTTCGGGGTTATGTCTCTTATTCAAAGATTGAGTCCTAACAAGGACTCTTTCTTTTGCATAGTTTCCGTCCCCTTTCGGGGTTATGTCTCTTATTCACATAGAGGTTTTCAGTTTTTTATTTATAATGATATTAGTTTCCGTCCCCTTTCGGGGTTATGTCTCTTATTCTAGTAAAGTTGCAGCGAGGTTGTCCGGAGCTGATTTCGATGGTTTCCGTCCCCTTTCGGGGTTATGTCTCTTATTCGTTCATACTGTAGTAGAATTCGTAAAAGCAACAACTAGTTTCCGTCCCCTTTCGGGGTTATGTCTCTTATTCGTTGTATGTTTAGATAAAAAGAATGTTTTATCTTACGTTTCCGTCCCCTTTCGGGGTTATGTCTCTTATTCTTAAATAGTCTACAGAAACATTAAAAAACTGAGAGTTTCCGTCCCCTTTCGGGGTTATGTCTCTTATTCGCACAATTAGATTTGTTGGAAGATTTGATTGAATACGGTTTCCGTCCCCTTTCGGGGTTATGTCTCTTATTCATTTTTTAACCCTCCTATTTTATATTTTTGTTAATTCAGTTTCCGTCCCCTTTCGGGGTTATGTCTCTTATTCTAATAAACCAATGCAATTAACAGCAGATAAAAAAAGGTTTCCGTCCCCTTTCGGGGTTATGTCTCTTATTCGAATTTATTGATACTTTTGAACCAAATGAACAGTTAGCGTTTCCGTCCCCTTTCGGGGTTATGTCTCTTATTCAAGGTCTTTATTGATTTTCTTAAATTGTTCGATAGTTTCCGTCCCCTTTCGGGGTTATGTCTCTTATTCAGATGATGGAATGAGTAAGAAACGACCAGAACATAAACTGTTTCCGTCCCCTTTCGGGGTTATGTCTCTTATTCATACGAGACGACAGCGGACAACTTTATCGGGTTTATGGTTTCCGTCCCCTTTCGGGGTTATGTCTCTTATTCCATATTAGGTTTATAGAAAAACTCAAAAAAATACTACCTAGTTTCCGTCCCCTTTCGGGGTTATGTCTCTTATTCAGAGTTATGATACATACAAAAAGGTTGAGGAAATGTCAAGTTTCCGTCCCCTTTCGGGGTTATGTCTCTTATTCTGAAGGCAAGCTGATAATTGAAGTGGACATCAGCGAGTTTCCGTCCCCTTTCGGGGTTATGTCTCTTATTCTCATTTAAATTAAGGCGTGGAGACCCCAACTTCTTTAAGTGTTTCCGTCCCCTTTCGGGGTTATGTCTCTTATTCGCAGAACGGGCAAATGTTGTATTGTGCAACAAAGACAGTTTCCGTCCCCTTTCGGGGTTATGTCTCTTATTCTGGATTAAACCAGACAGTCCTCCGCTTGGTAGTGTTAGTTTCCGTCCCCTTTCGGGGTTATGTCTCTTATTCACACCAGTCGAATGTGAAAGACTTCAAACATTACCTAGTTTCCGTCCCCTTTCGGGGTTATGTCTCTTATTCTTTGTTGTCAGATTTCATAATTAAACCAAAGTCGTTATAACGTTTCCGTCCCCTTTCGGGGTTATGTCTCTTATTCCGCAGCTTTTTCAGCCCAGTGATGTAGGCACTTTCAAGGCTTTTTGCGGCACAAATATAATATCTGACATAATTGAACTGTGTCATTAGTAGAAAAAACATTTCAAATATACTATTATCAATGATCGGCACAACTCAATGCACTTTCAAGATTTTAAGCACTCACTCATAAAACCCAATAACTGCTATTTTCAAACAACTTAATATTCCCCCAGCATTCAATATTGTATATACCGGTTAATCTATATACCCTTAGCAAGTCTTCTTTCTCATCTATAATTTTTTCCATTTTCTTTATCAAATTCTTGTACATGGTATCATCCACATAACACTCAAAGGCTGATTTTTGCACACGGATTCCATATGATTCAAGACATTTTACCATTTTTCTTCTTCTCTTGTCATCAACTATATCATAAATAACAACTATCAATTTCTTGCTTGAAATCACTTCAAAATCGTCGTTTTCAAGTGTTTGTTGCCACCACTCCACAAAAACATCTCCTTAAATAGACTAAATCAGAAGCTCTCTTACAATTTCGTTTATCCTGTCGTATATGAAATCATCCCTCTGAATTTTATTTTTGAATATTAGCTTTAGGAGACTTTCGCATAGCTCAATTATCCTGCCCGAGCTTTTCGGCAACTCAATCAGTACCTCCTTCTCTCTTTTTTCCATCAGTCGTGTTATTTTTTCCTCCGATACAGAAATCATCTGATGTGCAATTTTATTTCTCACTTCACTCTCAACTTCTCTCACAACAACAAACTTATTGCATATATCAGGATCCGATTTAAGATATATCAATAGATAAATAATATTATCAAGGCTTAAATCACTATCTCTGAATCCATTCTTGTATTTATCGTCTAAAAAGTTTAGCATTCCGCTATCATATCTCGAAATCAAATCCCTTTGTAATATATACTGATTACCTTTATATACTCTTGTTATCATCTGTAAATCAAACTTCAGAACATCTCTCAGATAATACAGGGCCAATTCAAAAGAAAAAGGTGTAAGTTTCAGAATCATTTCTGCCAACTCACCTCGTTTTTGCCGAAGTTTCATTGTCATAAAAAACTCATAAAATTTTAGAGCACTTCTGTCATGTATAAAACATATTCTTTCTTTGTAGTCCTTCATCAAGTCATTGTTTAATACTGTCAGACTTTCATCATATCGCAACTTCGTTCTTAAGTCACCGTGCTTTAGAATAATTTCAAGTCTTTCATCAAACAACTCCGTATTATCTTTCAAAAGATTTAGTGCTCCGGAATAATTATAGCTATTTACCATAGACTCAATCTTAAAAGCTAAATTATATGCCTTAATGGCTTTAAAATTAGGTCTTGCCAATCTTGACTCGGAAGAAGGATTTACATGGTCCTCATTTGTTTCAAAGGCCAAGTCAATATCAAAGTCATGGGTTAAAGGTTCTTCTCTGTCATTTGCACCATTGTTGGGCGAACTAACCTGTATGGGAACAACACCAAAGTTTCCGCCAACTGCCTCATAAGTAAGGATGTTCTTCATCTGAGGCGTACCGGAGCTTACATTTACAAGCAGCTCATAATCCCTATACTTTTCTCTCATGGTTTTAAGTATTTCCCTAAACTTCAGATAGCAGGCATCAAAATCATGGGGATTGTCAATATCCGTTTTTATAACCTCAATCTTACATTCGGGCATTACTCTCCAAATTGATTTTCTGTATCTATCATCCTTATCGTGATACTCTGCCATTTCTTTCGTCAAAAACAACCACACCGTTTCCGGTCTCAAATGTCTGACTATATGAAGCATTGCTCCGTCGCATTGTGACCTTATGGGATCGGTCGTACCCACAGGACTGAACAAAACACACTTTTTATTCTTCAATTTCAACTCCTCCCATCCCTAATGTAGCTTTCATTCCTATTCCGGAAAACATAGAATACTCAAACAGCATTCTACCTAGTCTTACCAAAGCATCGGGGCCTGTCTGACCTATCTTCATCGTACCTATGAAAGATTTAACCGATATACCCTCAAGATTGAATCTTGTGCTCTTAAGATTGTATCCTGCAATATAGGTATTCTCACAAAGCTCAGTGCAAACCTTCTCATCATCAAGGCAAAGCTCTTTTGAAAAAGCCTGCCATTTAGAATAAAGACTTTTTATAATCAATTCTATGGACGGAAAAATTACATACTCTCCATCCTTCTTAAACCCCATCGGTGTCCTCATCCTTATTTGAAAGTTCCTTTTAAAACTGCTTTTCACAAAAGATTCTTCTGCTATTTGAGTATAGGACTTCTCGACAATCTTAATGTCTTTACCGACTTTTACTGCATAACCCTTTTGTTTTAAATAACATTCCCTTTCCTTAAAATCTGCAGCAATAATCTCCTTCAATCGTTCTTCCATTTTTTCAGTGAGACCGCAAACTCTCCAAATTGCATTGCTATCCTTATCGACAGTTAAATACTGCGTAAACGGTTTTAATCCCTGGAAATGCAAATTTTCCTTTTCCGAATCGTTAAATTTCTCCATCAGCAAACCATGCATTACTGAACCCATATTATAGGATGGTGTTGCACCTTCGGGAAAAATTAACGGTACATCAATCATTACAGGCAATTTCATCCACCACCCTAATGCTGCAAAGCCCCATTTTGCATAATCCCTGCTGAGTTTTTGCAAACTTTATTGTTCTTGGTGTCACCTTCCTATCGGTAATCACATGTTTATGCTTTTCTTTGAATTGTCTGTCCAAATGTTCAGCCACAAGTCTGCTTGCACTCTGCATATCCGGTGCCAATGAGTACAAGATGCTCTTTGTGTGAAATCCCGTTCCCCCTCCTAGATATACAAGAGGCTTTTCTTTTGAACTGTATACACCATCAAAGTCTTGTACTTTAAAATTAGATTCAAACTCTGTTAAAATATTCTCATAATAGAAATTAAGCATTTCCAAAATATCCTCAATTTTCGTAATGCCTATTTTGCACGACTTTAACATATTAATATCAATTGCAATCTCAAACCTCAATAGAGAACTTTTCCTTATAGCTTCACGCCAAAGCGGCAAAGTCTTTCCACTGTTAACCGTTCTTTCACCCCAGTCGTTTTTTTGTACAATAGTTATCTCTTCAATAGGCACGGCATCGGTGTCAGACACAAGTACAGCCCTAAATACATCTAAAAGCTGCTTTGAAAGACTTTTACCCTCATCCTTATTCGGTATACTTCCGAAACACTTCTCCTCAATACTTTGAATACACTTTCTTAAATCCCTCATTTTATTATTTTTTATACAATCACTTATTGATTCCCATTCTTCCAAATAATCCTTCTTTTTTTTGGCCAAATGGCAGGAGAAAATCGCCGTTCTTAACATGCCTTTTATTGAACTTCCGGGGATATAGGGTTCTCCCTTGTAGTTTTTAATCTGGCAACTGACATCATTCAAACCCTTGTCTTTGTCCTGCTCAACACCATCTATTATGTAACGGTAAATATCCTTGTCCCAAGGTTCAATAAAATTTTGACACATCCAGTTATATACCTTGAAATTTTTGCACATCGCATCTTTTTCATATTTCTCATACAGTTTATTATCCTTAAGGAATTTCAGCCACTTTCCCTCGTTCAGCAATCCGAACCTTTTAGTTTCGGGCTGGTACACAAATTCATAAGGTGAATGCTTTTCACCATTGCCTATATGCACCGGACCCTCCGTTTCAATCTCCAATACATATTTTTTCAGCCTAACGTTCACATAGCCACCCCCAGAAAAAGCGATTTTCCGAGCCTGTAAACTTTATGAAAATTACCGTAGGACAAGTCGAGAATTTGTCCTTCCAACCTTTCGGAAAAACATGAACCTTCCATCACCATTACGCAGGACTTTCTTTTCATTGGACCGTTAGAAGAACTGAAATACGGTGAGGTGCAAAATCCATCCCTCTTTTCCAGTATGTAAGTACATCCTTCCTGTTTAAGCTTTTCAATCTCTTCTTCCTTTGGATGATAGGCACCTAAAAGCATCTGCACTTTTGCGTTTTTATCTTCTAGCATATCGTACAGTAATTTTTCCTCACCTCTTTCCTCCATATTGCTCACATCCAAAGTGTACTTTCCCAATCCACTAGAAACCTTTCCGCCAATTCCCGAAATCCCTAACAACTCAACAGCTCTCTTAAAGTTGGCAAACAGGGTTTTATCGGTATATCGTATAATAAAATAGAGTCCGGAACCTTCAACAAACTTGTAAGATGCAACCCTGTATGGCTCAGATTTTTCACCTGTTAAATTAACTCTATCTGTAATTAATTCCGCTCCTATTTCCAAATCCCAGTCACTTTCATCTCCGAAATCCGTTTTGCCGTTAATAAAATCAATGTATTTCTTCAGATTTTCTAAAGATATAAACTTGATTTTTTTTAGTTGTTTTTTAACATTATCCTCACCACTTCTTTTAACGCTCGGAAAAATCGGCCTGGGTATATAATATGAAAGACCTTTATCAGTTCTTTTCCATGGAAACAGGGAACTGATGGCTGTTTCACCCTTTTCAAAGCTTGCCACTAATTTATTTGCCTCTTCCTCACCAAAAAAATTTATATATTCAGTAAAAACAGCTGAAAACAAGGAATCGGAAGGCAATGAAATCTTTCTGGTATCAAGCCCTGATGCCCCTTTTCCGTTTCCAAACCTTACGGCAGTTTTGAAATTCAGCCTGAAAATACTATATTCATAGAGCATTTACAAGCACCTCTTTTAATTTACTGGTATCAATCTTTTCATACCCTAACATTTCTTGTACATCAATATTGCCAAATTTTATCCTGCCGTTCCCTCTGCTACCTCCCTTTCCCAAATAATCAAGAGTTAAAAGCTTCATTCCCTTTCCTATTGTTTCAAAATCCTCAATAACTTCATTCTCATTTTCCACATTATAATACAATTCGAAATCAAAGACCGCTCCTGCCGGCACTCTTTCCATTTGCCTAGGATTTGCAAAGCAAGTTGCCCTGCTTATCGTATTTTCAAACTTTATCTCCGTAAGGTATAGATCCGTATCTGCTCCTTTCAGTTCCTCAACCGAATTCTCATTCATAAACAAGTCAGAAAACTGAAGCCTTGCCGGAATGATTACCTCCTTATCACTATAACCGAACAACCGATGCATAACCGGACCTTCCTCTTTCAAGTCAATATTCCATGGCTTGTCACTTTTTACTCTTGCAAGCAAAGCTCTCATTTTCCCCTTTAAGCTGCTTCCCGGTATAATAGGCTCTCTTTTTATTGGGTCCCTGACCACAATACTGTCCACTGCTCCAATAGGTGCAAAATCACCGGATGTCCCTATATGTAATCCCGTTACTAGAGTTATTATCCCTGATATTTTTATTTTTGTTTTTAATGAAGGTATGTTTTTCATATTCCAAGCCTCCTTTTATTCTTTAGTCAAATATTTTTTATAGGCAATAATTGATTCCAGAAGCCTATAGAATCTATCAAATTTGTCTTTATCATCACCGATATCGGAAATAATCCTATCAAGCCCTATGCCCTTAACACCTTCCACATCCTCTGAACCGAACCACTTCTTAACCGTTTTGTCTCTTCCCATTTGATATATGAGTTTTAACTTTATGTATTGAATGTCATTTTGGAGTTCTTCCGATATCCTGTAAGGAGATGAACTGCATTTGCTCTCTTCCATTTGCAGTTTGTTATTTACTATGGAAGCATAAGAGTGAATTTTTCTCAATTGTGATGTGGTAAAATAATCTTTTTTTCCATATTCTATCATTCTTACAACAAACTTTTCTCCTTCCTTCACTGGATCATAGCCGTTTTTATAATTAATGGTCAAATCGATAGTATCCCCGTGCGTTTTAACGTTCTTCATATTGTTTGGCATTTCTCCTTTATATCCTGCCTTTTTAAAAGCGTCTTTCATACTACTCATAATCATCCCCCTTTGACCTTGTCATATATACCGCCATCTGAATGGCTGTTACCAGACTCTTTCTTCCCTTTTCATTTAAAGCATTTTTGAATATACAATCCCTCATGGCATTATACCGTTCCTTTTCAATCTCATTTTGAGAAAACTTACTTTCCATTCTTGCAAGTAAATATGCAAGCCTTGCTATGGAAATTCCCGAACCTTCACGTCCTTCCTCAAGAACTAGGTTTAAAATTCTGTACAGTGCTGCATTTCCCCAACTTGCATCATCTTTTGAACAGAACCATCCAACTATATTGTCACGTAGCAGCAATACCTCTTTTAACTCCTGCCAGGAATATGTATGCCTGCATATCTTTTTTATTTTGCTTTCATCGGAATCCGAATAGATATTTTCAATTCCAAAGAGTGAAACACTGTCCTTTCCAGCTTCCCTCTTTGAAAACCTTTCCAGTTCTCCAACTTCTAAAGCCATTCTTGCTATCGGATAACTATATTTGAAAAAGCCTATTCCGGCAGAAAAACTTAATGAATCACAGGTAAATATTTTAAAGTATTCTCTTACATCTTCAGAAAAAAGAATAATTTGATCCCATGCACCCACAATAAAGACATCGTCACCGCCTGAATATACTATGACAATGCTATACTTCTTATTTCTTGCTATATTGTTTATTACATTTTTGAAAAAATAACTGAGACTTCTAGAAATTGCCGTGTACCTACCTATTGTTTGAAGATTTCTGTTTCTTCCTTCAGGTCTGAAACCTTGTGAAAACAATTGACCTAGATTGTCTACATCGACACGAAGCACACCAATTCGAGAAATTCCCTTCGAATCCTTTGCCAAGTCTTCAAATTCAATAGGCTTGTTCCTGTTCTCTTCCCCTTTAATTCTGCTGTAATCACAAACCATTATATTGCTAGAGGATTTCAGCCCTGCAATATATTTGTTTTTCGAGTATATGCGCATAATATTGTCTTCATCTTCCCTTTTTCGAACATTCTCCAGTTTGTCAATATCTAAAACATATGTTATTCCATCGTAAGAAGGCAGATTTAATCCTTCCTGCTCACCTTTCATTACTTTAAAAACAAGGACCTCATCACTTTCCGATCGCACCAGTCTGTCTCCAAGTTTTATCAATTGATTGCATGTCTCGCACTCATATTGACCTTCGGCATTTTTAATTAACCGCGAGGAAATTCCGCAAATTCTACATTCCCTTTCCTCATGCATTGGTTTTTTCGGTGAAAAAATATGCTTTAACTGGTCCTGATCGTATCTGGACAGTTTGCCCTTTGATATCATTTCCGAGACCCTTTTATATACAGCTGCCATTCCTTCATTGTCATCCTCATTGTCGTTCATTAATTTCTCAGCACTTGCAGCAGCCCATCCGAATTCAATATATAAATTAACCGAAAACCTTTCTAGGAGAAAATCATTTACTCTTTTTTTCATTGTTTTTATAACATTAATGCTTTTTTCTGTGTTAGGCAAAAGAAGGTAAAATCCTCCTCCCCCTGTGTATAAGATGTTGGCACGGCTCAAAGACAAAGCACTTAGTATTTCATCAGCAATGTGCTCAATCATCAGCTCTAGGTAAAAAGATCTTCCTCGCAATGACTTTAATGCACCTTTAGAGGAAATAGTATAGATAAAGTCCTGTATTCCTGATACATCTGCACGCACCAGTAAAAAAACATCTTCCTGTCTCAATTTTTTATTATTATCGAAGCAAAATTCTTTGTAATTTTTTATCCCTTTTTCTTGGAAATAATCATATATACAACTTGCAATACATGCTGTAAGAGTGGAGTGTTGAAATAAAGATATATCTGCAATTTCATTCTTATTTGTACTTGAAGGAACAAAAGACATAAGGCTTTCCATTATATTAATTAATGAGTTGATATATCCCGTTTTTGAAAAATCAACTCCATTTTCAGAAAGTTCCTTGTTGAATTTTTCGTAAATTTGAGAATATTCTGAGGTACTAATCCTAGCACTATCAGCATCTATATCCGGTAACATAATACTGTATTCCTGTTCGAAGGCATCCTTTAAACTAAAAGCCTTTTTGGTTTCTTCATTTTTTCTTGGAGTGAGTACAACATTGAAAACCGATTCTAATGCCCTGTCTTGCTGAAATTCAGCTTCTTCTTGACTACCTTCAGGATCGTTTTTTCTGTCTGTTCCGGCTGCAATATTGTCTGCCTCATATACAATCCAAGCAGGACTACTATCACTTAATTGAGCATGCTTTAAATTCTTTCCGTGATGGAATCTAATACAGTCAATTACTTGTTTATTAACAGATCGATCCATTGAAAATCTCTCTGCCCATTCTGCACCTGCCCCAGAATGTTCTTTCCCTTGCGAAGACTTTCCCGCTCTTAATGCAATTTTACCAATGTCATGCAATAAGGCTCCAGCAATAAGAGACTCTTTTTCAACATCCACATTATCACCATCCTTTATTCAATTTTCAATAAAACATGGTACTTATTTTAGATATGCTTTAACAGAATAACTTATTTAACAAAAACTTTATTACTATTATACTACTTTCTTTTACAAATAACAACATAAAATGTATATTTTTAATCTATATTATATGTCAACATAGGCTTAGAACAAGAGAATAGATTGTAAAATAAATAATCTCTTTTGATTAGTAATGTTTCCGTCCCCTTTCGGGGAGATATCTTTTAAACGATTCTTTCAACAATACAGTCCTATAATGGGTATTACTTGTTTCCGTCCCCTTTCGGGGAGCCATCTTTTAAACAAAACCTAATCGCAACGAGAAAAGCCGCGGCTGAGTTTCCGTCCCCTTTCGGGGAGATATTCTTTAAACTTGTACAAACGGCTCGTCCCTCCACAACATAAAATCGTTTCCGTCCCCTTTCGGGGAGATATCCTTTAAACTAAATTGTACATACATAAACTCAAACGAGATGGAGACAGTTTCCGTCCCCTTTCGGGGAGATATTCTTTAAACGATGCAAGTGACACCATTGAAAATTGCAGAAAATGTATAGTTTCCGTCCCCTTTCGGGGAGATATCCTTTAAACAAACAACGCTTTGTTCGTAAGTTGTCGCAAGCGTTATTCGGTTTCCGTCCCCTTTCGGGGAGATATCCTTTAAACACACGAAAACAGCTAGGTCGGCCGAATTGAAATCGAATAGTTTCCGTCCCCTTTCGGGGAGATATCCTTTAAACCCAAAAGTTGTAACTCTTGAAGGGAAGAGAACAGATGTTTCCGTCCCCTTTCGGGGAGATATCCTTTAAACCCAGAAGGGCGGCTGAAGAGGCCGCACAAAGGCAAAAGTTTCCGTCCCCTTTCGGGGAGATATCCTTTAAACGGTCTAATTTACGCTGTAGGTCGATGGTGTCTATAGTGTCGTTTCCGTCCCCTTTCGGGGAGATATCCTTTAAACACATTTCGGGTAGGGATTCCTACATTTCGGGTAGGTTTCCGTCCCCTTTCGGGGAGATATCCTTTAAACCCTATAATCCATCGCTCATAATAAGCATTATGAGAGGGTTTCCGTCCCCTTTCGGGGAGATATCCTTTAAACTAATTAGAATTGGTGATGGCAAGCTAACCATTGAGATGTTTCCGTCCCCTTTCGGGGAGATATCCTTTAAACTAGAATAGGCAATAATTTCAGTGGAGAGCGGTTACAGTTTCCGTCCCCTTTCGGGGAGATATCCTTTAAACTTATTAACGGAAAAGAAATACCAATATCTAAAAACAAAGAGTTTCCGTCCCCTTTCGGGGAGATATCCTTTAAACTAGGTACATGAGTAGAAAAGAGTTTGAATTATACTGGTTTCCGTCCCCTTTCGGGGAGATATCCTTTAAACCGTTTTCTATTCCCGAAGTCAATCCATTTGCCCAGTTTCCGTCCCCTTTCGGGGAGATATCCTTTAAACTCTACAACCGCATTTTGCTGTCCATAGTCAACTAAGAGTTTCCGTCCCCTTTCGGGGAGATATCCTTTAAACTATATAGTCTGTGGCTATACGAACACTGTCACCATGTTTCCGTCCCCTTTCGGGGAGATATCCTTTAAACTCATTCGATCTTAAAGTTTAAGAGAAAAGACATCTATAGATGTTTCCGTCCCCTTTCGGGGAGATATCCTTTAAACGAAATACAGTACACCTGAGCTGGCTGAAAAAGTTTATAGTTTCCGTCCCCTTTCGGGGAGATATCCTTTAAACAGTTAGTGTGCTATCAGTGGGTGTACGACTCAAAGTTTCCGTCCCCTTTCGGGGAGATATCCTTTAAACTAACATACTAATTCGAAGTCGTCTTTACTATAACTAGTTTCCGTCCCCTTTCGGGGAGATATCCTTTAAACTGACTCGAAAGTGTACTATGTTTAAGGAGGATGTAATTAGTTTCCGTCCCCTTTCGGGGAGATATCCTTTAAACAAAAGATAATTTCGGAAGACGGACTCCCTATTAAAGTGTTTCCGTCCCCTTTCGGGGAGATATCCTTTAAACTGATGGTAGAAGTTATTTATCATAATGGTAAATTTGAGTTTCCGTCCCCTTTCGGGGAGATATCCTTTAAACTTAATATAAGACCCCTCCCCCACCATGTATTAAGGAGTTTCCGTCCCCTTTCGGGGAGATATCCTTTAAACAATCAACTCTGACTCCTTCTGTAGTTTTTCCACTTACAGTTTCCGTCCCCTTTCGGGGAGATATCCTTTAAACTTGATGAAAAAGCCAATTGCATGACAGCCACTATGTACAGTTTCCGTCCCCTTTCGGGGAGATATCCTTTAAACCGGCATTAATATGCCCGTTTCCGTCCTCTTTCGGGGGTTTCCGTCCTCTTTCGGGGGTTTCCGTCCCCTTTCGGGGAGATATCCTTTAAACTAATGTAAAGAGGTGTTTCAAATGAAAAATTTAAAAAAGTTTCCGTCCCCTTTCGGGGAGATATCCTTTAAACTGTTGCTAACGTACCATCTAAATTGTACCATCTTGGTAAGTTTCCGTCCCCTTTCGGGGAGATATCCTTTAAACAAGAACACAAATTACAAATATAAAATATATAAAAAATGGTTTCCGTCCCCTTTCGGGGAGATATCCTTTAAACTTTTCATATTGAAAAGAAAGGAGTAATGCGTGATGCGTGTTTCCGTCCCCTTTCGGGGAGATATCCTTTAAACGGGTCTAAAATTGCAGAAAAAACATGTTTTACATAGTTTCCGTCCCCTTTCGGGGAGATATCCTTTAAACACGGTGGCCGCGACCCGAATGCATCGCGGCAAAAAATGGTTTCCGTCCCCTTTCGGGGAGATATCCTTTAAACTGTAATTAGAATGGATATTAGTGACATATTACAAAACCGGTTTCCGTCCCCTTTCGGGGAGATATCCTTTAAACTATCTTAAAAGCTACAGCTGTGTCGACTTGAAAAAACGGTTTCCGTCCCCTTTCGGGGAGATATCCTTTAAACACATATTGGATATACATATTCGTTTATTTGAATATAAGGTTTCCGTCCCCTTTCGGGGAGATATCCTTTAAACGAATACCTCAGATAGGATATTGCTCTGTCAGTAGAGAGTTTCCGTCCCCTTTCGGGGAGATATCCTTTAAACAAGGAATGATTATATGAAAAAAGTATATTTTAGAAAGTTTCCGTCCCCTTTCGGGGAGATATCCTTTAAACCGCACCTTTCTCGTCCCACATATGTCAATACTTTTAAAGTTTTTTGCGGCACAACTCACACAAGTAATGCAAATCACCCTTGTTCATTATGCCAAATACACACCAAACACGCTGTTGGTGTGTATCGGCACAACTAAACATGTTTTTGCCCTTAAATAATTAAATTATTTTTTCTTATTTTCCATAAAACAAATCCAAAGAATCTATTGCTTCCTGGTTTTTCACCAATGGGTATTGCTTTCTTATTTCATCCATTCTTTCAGCGAATTTTTGTCGTTGAATTGCTACCCTAATCTGATCCTTTTGGTCTTCAAAACCGGCCTTCCTGAGGAACTTCATAATATGAAATCCGAAATCCGTTTTTACAATGTCGATATCTCCTTCTTTTGCATTAAACGACCATTCATCAAACTCGGGTGCCGTTTGTCCTCTGCTGATAGTGTACTGTCCACCTTTTTCTACAGAGCCTTCGTCATCGGAATACTGTTTAACCAAAGCATCAAAATCTTCTCCCGCTTTTACCCTCTCCAAGAGCTCCTCGGCAAGCTTTTTCTTCTCGGCAACCTTGTCCTCCGGGAGAGGTTCATTGGTTTCCTTGTCATTGGTGGAAATAAGTATATGTTTTACAACAACCTTGCCATCGTACTGCTCCTTATTTTGCTCATACTCTTTTTTCATTTCACTGTCACTAACATCAAGGGTATAAGCAAAAGATGAGGCATAATTAAAATATGCAAGGGTATACTCCTCGTACATTCTCTGATATTGCTCCAAAGTAACACCGTTTTCTTCCTGCATTACCTTTTCAGCCTTTTCCCTGTCGCCATTTCCTTTCTCTTCAATATACTCTTCCATAAATTTTGCAATATTGTCCACATCTTGCTGCGGCAAGTCAAAATTGTCCTTTTTGGCAGCTAATATATAAGTCTTTAGCTCGGTCAAATTATTCAAAGTTTCATCAATAACAGCTTGCTTCCTTACCACTCCATTCTCTTTGGCATTCCAAAATTTCTTCTTTTCCTTGTCACTTTTATTTTCTATGCCCTCTGAAACTTCCCTGTCGTTTTTTGCCAAATTGAGATAATACTTAAATTCCCAGGTGTAAATCTTCTCATCTCCAACCATTCCCACATATTCATAAGTATTCTCATCGTTGGTATTCCCATTTTTCGTTATTTTTGGGCTATTACACGATGCCATGCTAAAAATTAGAGATAAACCTACTGCAAAAGTTAAAATTCTTTTTATTTTCATGACTAACCCCCATCTTCAAATTTTTATATTTATATTATGTAAACAAATTAACCTTGACTTCACATAAAAGGCAATCTCTTTGTTTCCTATAAATTATAGCACATGTAAAAGGCAACTACAAATTGCAATACACAAGCTATATTATTCAATATCAAAAAATTTATATATAAACCTGCAAATTATCAAACAAATACATCCGGTTATTATACCCAAAAACAATCCGTTGAATGTTCTGTTTAATGAGGTCAGCACAGGAGTAAAACCATGACAAAAACTGTTTATTACCGATATTCCGATTATTGTAGATAATGTACCTAAAAAACATAAAAATTTGCCCTTTACCTTTTTAGGATAAAAATACAAAAAAGCAAACAGGCTCGGATAAGCTATGGCAAATTCTTTAGTCCTTGGCCTTGCTGACATCGTAAGTTCCAAGAACTCCCTCACCTTAATTTCTAGAGGAAATTCCGGCAATATATTAAAATTGCCGCTCCTTAGCAAATACACGCTTATAAAAGCACAGCATGCAATTACATATATTAGATTTGATATTATAAACTTTTTAATACCGCAATTTTTGACATCCATAAATATTCTATCAAATAGGGTACTCTGTTTTAGTGACTTAAATATAAAGTTTATGTTGAACACAATCAACGGTATGATAAAAGCGGGAATTACCGGCATAAAGTTAATAAGCCCCATAGTATACCGTATATCACACATTGACGCTATTACCGAACAAGAGCCCATTCCATTGACAGCTAAAATTATCAACAATGATTTCATAATTAGAATAAAGAAATTCTTTGAAGGGCTTTCCAAACTCTTTAAAAGCAATGCACTTGACATTGACGGATATATAACGGCAGCTGCGAATGCCGCATAAATATTATTCTCCGGTATAAACGCAAAAAGCATTATACTTGAAAAAACCGGTGCAACGGTTAAAAATACATAAATCCAACGTCTTTTAATTCCGCTGTAATCTAACAGTAAAGCCATTGATACAATAATATTTATAAAAAGCGGTATGCTGTAATACCCTTTGGGAATACCGGCATTGCCCTTTTTTATAGGCTGGTTTATAACGAAACCTTTATTAACCAGAAATTCCGAAAGCTTTTTTGAAGCTTCCAACACTTCCAAAGCTTGTCCATACTCAGTAGAATCCTTTGATATAAAGATGGGCTCAATCGAAATTAACCTTATATTTCTATCTACAACAGCTCTTAACCATATCATGCAAGCATCTTTGACATCACTGACTTTTGACTTATACTCAGAAATTGTGAAGGCTCGGTTTAAACTGTAATCGGTCTCATCTATCAGCTTCTCGAGGCCCGGCACCCTAACACAGCCTGTCTGCTCTTTGTTTTCCATAGTGAAAAAGACAAGGTTGTTTCTATTGATTAGTTCTGCCAACTCCCCTATGCCTTCATCCATGTACTGCACTTCACCATAAGCCTTTTCTCCATCATAACCGGATATCAGGAGGTACCGTATATCGAATATTTTTATATACTGCTCTAAATTTTTATAATACTCTTTTGATTTGGCCAAGCTGTTGAGTTGTAATATGATTTGAAGTCCATAGCTGTTCACTTTCTCTAAAAGTTCAATATCTGCCCCATCAAGTTTTCCGTTTACTATAACACTTGATATACCGTATTCTTTAAGCCCGCTTAAGTTTATATGCTCTAAATTCCCGCTGTCTATCGCAAACTTCTCTATGTCAAATGCCAATATAACCGAATTGTTGTTAATTTCATTCGAAACTCTTAAAAATATTAACGGAATTAAAAATATAATACTCAAAATCAATATCAGCCATAAAACTTTTCGCATTTTCCACCAACATCATTATCTTCACTGAAAATTTATTTTATTCCAACTAAATATATTATTTCGAAAAAATAACATTCTTAACCCATATATTGACCGTTATAGCTTACCATAACGGCATTTTCCACACCTTCAATATTTATTATGTCATTTAGAAACTTGCTGTACCCGTCCTTTAACTGGACCTCAACAGTAAGCTCCATTCCGGTCTTTGAAACGGTTTTTCCTTTAATTATGGACTTTCCCGTTTTTGCTTCGATTACTTCCATTACAGCATCCTCAACATCGGAATTTTCACAATTTATCACTATTATATAAGGTGTTCTTCTGCTCTTTTTATTCACAAACAACACCATAACGATACCCGTTAACAGGCTTGTCACCGTAGCAAGAGGAATCATTCCCGCACCAACTATAATCCCGGCAGTAATGGCCCAGAACAAAAATACTATATCCAACGGATCTTTTACTGCAGTTCTAAAACGTACAATGGACAATGCACCCACCATACCCAGTGAAAGAATCACATTACTTGATACTGCCAATATAACGGCACAGGTTATCATTGACATGCCGATTAGCGACATACCGAAATTGACGGAAAACATTACTCCCAAATAGGTCTTTCTATAAATCACAAATATAAACAAACCTATTAAAAATGCCGCCAAGATCCCTACAAACATGTCAAACCCGCTAACCGCATCAGCGTTTAATACAAAATTCGAATTTAAAATATCACCCATGGCTAAGTCCCCCATATAGTATTTATCCGTAAATTCTACTTACCACATATTTTGAAAAAGAAGAAGTCTGTCTGGTGTCAATATTGAGTATTTCAGAAATAAAGGCCGGTATATAATTGTCATACTTAACCTCCAAAATCATTATATTCCCCTCCGCTGTAACCATCGGAACATTAGGGTCAAGCATGTCAATGTTTCTGACACTGGTTTTTATATCTTTGTCGATGGTAATTCTTATATTTCCCGCCTTGTAAACATAAGGTTCACGAGTGTAATCCACTATAGTTTTAGGTCTTAACTGTTCGGTCTTCATTTTCACATACAGTTCCGAAAGCAGTGGCCTGTTTGAATCCAACATCCACTTAACATCACCGTTAATAATTCTCTTTACCTCATCTTTTGTAATTATTTCGGAAACTTTGCTGCATAACCCGTTAATCTTGCTTTTCTTTTCGAGTTTCATATAATCGTAATTGTCATTATAGCAGCGGATTCGAAATTTTTCCCGCATATTTATTCCGCTTATCTTTTCCCATAAGGCTTTGTCGTCGGCATTGTCAAAATAAAGGCTTCTAATTTTATACTCACCGGTTTGACCCACATGAGGGTCTAGCGGAATCAATGCTTTTAATTTTGAGCGAATTGTCATATAATCGAAATGGTCTATAAAAATCTTGTACTCATGACGCAGCTTCAAATATTCCCCCTCCTGTGCACAGTATTGTACTTTATTCGCGAATACCTGTTCAGAAGTATCATTAGTATTATAATTGCAACAATGGACAACATCAATATCAATATCGGCATAACCGAACCGATTACCGAAGCTTTTAATTTGGGGTTGCTGTTTATAATCTCAAATACCACCGGTGCAATACTTCCTATATTGTTTGCAAGCTGTGAAAGGTCTTCCTCTGTAATTTTCGTCGTGTCGATTTTACCGTCGGTTAAGTATTTCTCCGGTAGGTATTCAATAACTGTTTTTAATATTTCGTTAACTTCTTTGGCGGAACCTCCCATAACCGAAACCATATTTGAAAAATCCAGAGTTTTATATATATCTAAGTCCCCGACATCAATCAAATTCTCGTAATTCTCCCTTTGCCCCTCCAAAGTAGCCGGAATGGTTCCATTTAACTGTCCCCTTATGCTTTCAGCCCGCAGCTTGCAGAATTTCCTGAGTTCCTCCGTTCCCTCCTCAAATTGCTCATAAGTGGTGAAACCCTTAACATCATTTTTCACATAGTTGGATATCATCCCTACCACTTTTGAATAGAAATTGTCAAAATACCCGCTTTCATAATATTCCGATATGAATCGGTCGAAATATTTTCGGTACTGCTCATAATATTCTTTATTTTTTAATATCTGATAAATCATAGGTCTTTCTTCCAAATCAACAGTAAACACCGGTGTGTCGATGGGATAGTTTACCATGCTTTTTTCCGCACTCATGCCATAGGTCTTTTTGTCAAAAATTATATAGTCGCTGAAAGCATCCACAAATGCATTTCCTGCCTCTATTGACAGCACTCCGTAGCCAAGATTGTAATCCCACGGTATCATCGACAATTTCCCGTTTCTTTCATACAAGTAGTAATTGTGGGAAAAAAGACTGGTATAGCTGTCGTAGTTGTCCACAAAGTTGTGTACCACAAAATATTTTATTACCGGCTCAATATCTATGATATTGTCCAAATCCTCACCTTTATTCAGCTTTTTGATGGAATCAATCAGCCTCTTCTTGTCTTTTTCGGTTACGTTAAAAATAGCATTATCGAAAATGGCTCTATAATTTTTGGGGTTATCATCAATGTACACAAGCCCCGAAACATCGGTGCTAATGCCATTGGATTCCAAAATAACTTTGGAAATTATCCCTATCATATCCACCCTTGTATTTTCATTGGCGTTTAAATATTCCTCATTCTCGACAACATCAGAAAAATATTCAAAGGCTGTTTGACCGTTTTCGGTACGATATTTCTTCATTTTACCGAAATCGAAATTCTCCAGGGAAAGGGAATCCGGTTTATAAAGCTTGCCATCATTACTTTTGTAATTCCTTATGCAAAAGGACTCCTCAACACCTTCCAAAGCCAGATAAAATCCAAAGGGTTCTCCGTTTAGCGTTATATTTACAAAACTTGCCAGCGGTGCCGGGGCACCCATATACCTCATCATATGATAGGTAAGGTAGTCCTTCAGATGGGTCGTATCCTGTGTAAAATTATTGAGTACCATCTTATCGAGTCCGTCAAAGGTCTGCTTGACATAGTGGTCAAACTCAACCTTGAAGCTGAAATTCTGCGAATTCATTCCGCTAATCTGTTTAAGTGAGGAATTCCCTTTGGAACGTATTGCAACTTTATCAATCTTAACCCCGTCAATTACCAGGGTACAGGGAATATACCCTTCCGATTGGGCATTGTAAATCATTTTATTCCATACTTGGGGGTCCACCTGAATATCAATATTGTGAACATAAGAATCGTCAAAAAGAGTGTATGGATATTTTATGTCATCTATCGATAAATTGTCTGAAGCTTTTCCTCTATCAATGTAATCCGGATTTTCAGAATATCCGGCCGCAGATATCAACAATAAACTCAGTATCACCAAACTTGACACTGCCACCAATAAAATTTTTACATCCCTTTGCCCACTTTTCATTTTAAACCCCTCACAGTAGATTCAAGACGAAGTAAAACTAAAGTGCTGCAATACCATTTTTACTAATTTGCAGCACTAATTATTCGTCGAATAAAACCACACAGTTTTTAATTTCAGGTAATGAAAATCTATTCGGTAACCTTTTCCAACTCTCTTATCTTCTCCTCCATCACTTCGGTAAAATGCATATAACTCCATGTATTTTCAGCCACTGCCTTGTCAAATAATTTATTCAGTTCGTCATACTCTTTCCCGTCTTTTTCTTCATAAAACACGATTTTATAGTTGGCAACCTTGTACGCCCCCTGCTTTTCGTCAATAAAAGCATAGAAGTTCCTCGAATTCTTAGCTGCCTCGTTCATGTATTTTAAATTTATCTTCAAAATATCGGTATAGGTATAAATACTGTATTCAAGATCGGACATTATCTTATCTCTAACAACACCGCTAACATACACATTAGAAATTCTCTCTTTAAATTTATCGGTAAATTTCTCAATTTCATTATTAATTTTTGATATATCTGAAGAAGTCTGTTCCAGTGCCTCAATTTTTTCCTTTAAACTAGACAAGGTTTCAACAGAAAACTCGGTGTTTTCCTTTATTCTACCTTCAACAGAGTGAATCTCTTCCCTAATCTTATCAAACTCCAAATAACTGCTCTGAATTGCATCAATAAGCTGTGCACTCCTGCCATACTTCTCTTCGGTAGCTTCTTCACGGATAATTACCTTCTCGGCTAAAAAGTTTCTTATCAATACCCTTGCCTTTTCAACTGCCACTTCTTCCTTTATCCTTTCAGTCTGAACCATGTTCAAGCTGGTGGAAAGGTTGTACAAATTCAATAATAAAGCCATAATACTAAAAATCAGAAAATTTCTGCCGCGTTTTTTTCTTCCCGAAATAAGAACCAGCGAAGAAAAAACTAGCATAATCACAACCGGTGCCAAAATAAACACCGAAGACTTCACTGAATCATCATTTAATCTATATATTCCTCCAAGGCTTATAACACTCGATGCAATGGATATACCGATTGATATCAGTAATAGTAACACACCGATTACTAAGTTTAATTTTTCGTTGCTTTTTCTTGTTTTTTTCTGCTGTGACTGTTCAAAGGTATAAAAATCTGCCATTTTTTCCTCCCAATAGGCTTTAGAGCCACTATGATTTTAACATATTTCAACGACTTGATTTAAATTATATATAAAAGATATTAACCTAGCAAGTAACTCATATATTTTGCATATCATTCCCACTTGGTGTCTTCCATTTTGTGCTGAAAAGAAAAAAGGGAACTTTCAGTTCCCTGCTTATATATGCATTCTCTTTTGCAGCTCCGACAGTATATTTTCTCCCTGAAAAATGATTATTGCCGCTAAGAATATAATACTTACAGCAACCGAAATTATGGAGGGGTAATCAACAGTAACCAATTTAAGCAGGATAAACAGTCCGGGAATAATTCCAAACAAACCGCCCAGCAAAAAATATGCTATATAATAGCCCACTCCAAGTCTCATTGCCTTGGCCGTCACATACATAACAATAATTGCGGCAATGCACATAAACGGAATTGCATAGTCCAAAGACCAACCTCTCCAACCTATTTTCCAATCCCAGAAAATGCTTAACAGTGACATGATAAAAACCTGCCACATAATGGTCTTGGTTATATTGGAACGTTTGCGTAACACATAGGTGAGGCTGATCCACATGCTGATAATTCCCAATACAACCAATACCGGCCAATTGACATTGGTGGGGAACAATTGGTATATAAAAAAGCTGACTACAACAGCAACAATTGATATAAAAAGTAAAATACGGATAGCCAGATGCCTCTCATAAGCAGGAGGTATTACGGGATAAACCGCATCATCCTTTTTTATGCTGTCATTATAGGTCAAAATATTTCCGCACAACGGGCATCTGTCCTTACCGTCCCTGATATATACCTTACAATGATTGCACAAAATCATAGGTATCGCTCCTAACATAAACTTCAATTGGAACACACATCTATTTTAACTCCCATTTCCACAAGGGATCTAAAAAACTTCTTTTGCAATTCGGTTTCCCTAAAGGGTGATGCAAAAGACACCACCAACCTATCCCCATAAGTACATATTGCCATTTGCGGTCTTTTGACATTGGGAATAACACTAAATTGATAAATATACTTTTCAAAAGCCGGCGGCATTTCTATCCTGCCAACATTCGAAACAGCAGCAGTAATTCCCAAGTCCACCACCCTATTGGCAGCTTGCATGGAGAATTTCTTAAAAGGCAGTGGAACAACTCTAGTCAATAGGTTCCTTTCAAAAGAAATAAGCCAATTTAAATGCCTGCTCAAATTCTCTTCCGTCAGTTCTTTCTTAAAACTCTCATCCAAGCTCTTGATTATTTCACCCAAATCCAAACTCTTATTCTTTAAACTATACCCCACATTTATCGTGCTAAAAAAATTCCTTACGGTCTCCGACTTAAAAAACTGCCTAAGATTAACAGGTATCGACAACACTACCGGATAACGCCTTTTTCGCATCGGCATGTCTTGATATATGGCGGCTATAAACAATGCAGCAATAAATACCGTCAATGTAGTATCGTACTTATGGGCCTGTTTCAAAACCTCTTTGGCCGACATTCCGCCCTCAATAACCTTTACCCTGTTCTCCTCGTTTCTGCTTCCCTTTATGTGGTAAGCCCGTACAGGCTTATCCTTCTTTTTATTCAAAGTAAACTGCTTTTTAAAATCCCAGCCGGGATAATGCCGTATAAAGCTGTCATCCATTTTTTCGCTAATTGAGGCATTGTAATTCAGTTCCTCCACTTTCCCTTCAAGTTCATCCTTGTGCTTTATCAGCAAATAGTGATACACCAAAGTCTTCATAAACCAAAGGGCACCTGTTCCGTCGGAAAGTGCGTGATACACTTCCAGATTGATTCTTTTCTTATAGTAAAAGACCCTAAACAATAAATTTCTCTCATATTTTCTGTAAATGGGTGCACAAACCGGATTAATTTCCTCTTCCACAATAGGTCGTATGTCGCTGGTTTCGAAATAAAACCAGAACACGCCTCTCCTCAATACCGACTTATATAATGGAAATTTCTCAATGGTTATATCCAATGCCTTTTGCAAAATTTCCTTATCCACATTTTCAAACAATTCGCATGCAATACGAAATACCTTGGGTTCTTTGTAACTGCTGGTGGCCGGAAATATTTTTGAAGCGTTATCCAGTTTGTTCCACTCGACTCTTTTTGTATTATTCATAGCAATTCCTCACTTTTACCGTTAGAGACACTTAAAAAGCAATTTATTATCTCATAAATCCTATCAACATATTCCGATTTCCACGGCAATGAAAAGAAGCCATGAACGGCATTATTCATACGATACATTTTCACTCTATTTCCGGCTTCCTTCAACCGCATCCCGTAAGCCTCTCCCTCATCCCTCAAGGGATCGTACTGTGCCGTAATGATCAAAGTATCCGGCTGGTTGGTCAAATCTTCGGCCAATAAAGGTGCAAGATAGGGACTTTGCCTGTCTTCAAGTCTCGGTGCATAAAGATCCATATAATCCTGAATTCGCTGGGAAGTCAACAGATAATCCCTTCCGTTTTCCCTAATAGACGGGAAGGGGGAGTTTTCTGTGTGGTCATTATAGGTGGCAGGATAAATAAGAATCTGCCTTCTCGGCAAAAAATCACCTTTATCCCTTGCCATCAGTGATACGGCTGCCGCCAAATTTCCGCCGGCACTATCCCCGATTAATGTGATATCACTCTCTTTACACTTCAACAAATCAAGGTTTTGGAAGATTTCTGCCGTAACATAATAACAATCTTCAAGTCCTTTGGGAAACGGATGCTCCGGGGCAAGACGGTAATCCACAGATATTACCGTATTTCGTGTCCGATTTGCCATATTGACACACACATTGGTGTAAGTATCAATGTTACCTGTTACCCAGCCTCCTCCATGGAAAAAAATCATAACTCCGGAGGTTTCATTTTTAATGGGACGGAAAATACGCACGGGAATTTCCCTGTCCCCCACCATAATTTTATGGTCCAACTGCCCGTATTTGGGTCCGATATAAAAATTGACCAAATTTAGAACTTTGCGTTGAACTTTATAATACTTTTTAAGACTTCTACGAGATTTTGACAACACCTTTAATGCTATCCTTTTATATCGGTTCATCCGCAATCCTTTCTTAAACCCTATTGTTCAACAAATTTATTTTACTATAAATCATATTCAATCTGCAATGATTTATATGGTATAACTGCCTATACAAGCTGTTTCTCGAGCCGCATGTTCCATTGATTCTCAAATAAAATCATAATACATAGTATGCCTCAACATTTAAACTTTACTTTTCTCTTTTTTAAGCTTTTGAGCTACAATTATATTTACAGTCAAAGTAATCATAAGTAAAACTGGCCCGACGATCGGCCAAACATTGACCTTAGTCTTCTGAGTTGATTCTGAAGCTTGCTGTGCAACGATATTGTTATTTTCAGCCATATTCTCCACTGTATTTGCAGTTGTATCGGATATTGGACTCTCTTCGATTGAATTTGTAACCGTTTGACTATTGTCCTTAATTTTTCTATTAATTTCCTCAAGATTTTGGTTTGAATACCGTCCGTTATTTATATAAACATTCATCCTCTCAATAAATTCACATGAACTTTCAAGTTTCAATGTATTTTTATCCAGAGAATCGGCTTTTGCAGCAAGCCCTTCATAAACAATATACTCACCGTTTGATTCTTTCACAACTACTGCACAATAATCACCTTTTTCAGGAACAGAATACTTTCCTATTGCTTCCCAATATTTTAAACCCTCTATTTCTATTGTTTCTTGCAAATACTCACCAAATAACACTTCCGAAATCTTTATCGTACAAACTGAATTTTCATTCTTTTGCACTTCACCTATAAAACAGAAGTCCGCATCCAACAAAGCACTTTCCGGAAGATCTCCCGCAATCACTGAAACCGGAAATAACATATTTATAAATACAGCAATGAAAACTGCAAGCAAAACTTTTTTTTGCATAACTAACCCCCATTTAAACTTTTTATAAATTTAATTACATATATCAAAGGATACCTATTTCATAAATCAATTCTTTCAAACTTCGAAACTTCCCATTTTCATTCTTTTTGTCCAGCAGTACTGCATTAAAGCCATATTCCGTAGGTCCGACATAATCACATATATAGTCATCACCAATAAATAATATTTCTTCCTTATCGACCTCCGACAGCTTTAAGGCTGTATCGTAAATTTCCCTATGGGGTTTTCTCCATCCCACTTTGATTGACGTAACCACAAATTCAAAATAATCGGCAATGCCATGGTCATAAAGGAGTTCCTCCACACCTTCATGCACCATAAAATTAGATACTATGCCGCATCCATACTTGGAGTGCAACTCTGCTAAAACAGTCTTAATCTCATCCTCCACATAGCAATTGGCCTTATAATTCCTCCAATAATTAGCCGATATCGCCGCCACAGCTTTCTCGCATTCCGTATCGGATAACCTCTTTTGCCTGACCATAAAACCAAACCTGTCAAATAGCTTGTACTCTTTATATTTCATTTGGTTCTCTTCCAACTTTGTTTTCGCATAATTGTAATCTTCAACAAATTGGTCAAAATTCCTCCATAAGTCCTCATATCCGCTGCCAAAGTATGCAAAGGAGGAATACATTCTCATATCGGGTACTTTTATCACATCAACAATAGTTTCCATGCAATCGAAAAGTATAAATTTTATTTTAGACACACAACTGTCCTCCATTTTATCTTTAAAGAATAATTAAAAATAAAATACATTTTTACAGTTTCAATCTATTTCCTTATTAAAATTATTTACCTAAAATTATACATTATTATTCTCCATTATTAAATAAGATAAAGACCTATAAAAAACGAAAGCACCAAGGTCGATATCCTCAGTGCTTTCAATAATCTCCATAAAGTATTTAATACCCGTATAATTATCCTTTTACAGCTCCATTTGTCAAACTTGCCTGAACCTGATTACTCATCAGTACATAAATTATAATTGTCGGAATTGTAGCAATTACCAAACCTGCACCAATCGGTCCCCATTCCGTTGAATACTGACCGGACAAGGACATTATACCGACAGGCAAGGTCCTATACTTGTAATCATTTATGAATGTTGTTGCAAACATCAATTCATTCCATGCCTGAAGATATGTAAATATTGAAACTGTCGCAACGGCAGGTTTTATTAACGGTAAAATAATGCTCACAAATGCCCTGTATATGGAACATCCATCCAAAAATGCCGACTCTTCCATTTCTTTAGGTATGCCCTTTAAGAATCCCACACATACGAATATACACATGGGAAGGGCATAGGCAATATAGGGAACAATAAGTGCAATCGGCGTGTCTAAAAGATTCGTCTTGTTTAAAATTATATATAGAGGCAGTAAAGCGGAGTGAATAGGAATCATTATACCAAGCAAAAATATTGTAAGTGTTATATTGCTGAGCTTCCATCTCATTCTTGAAATAGCATATGAAGCCATAACTCCAATAACACCTGAAACTATAATAGTAACCCCGGTAACTAATGCACTGTTGATGGTGTAGATCCAAACATTACCGCTTGTCAATGCATTTTTGTAGTTGGACCACAACCATCTACTCGGAAGCCCCATTACATTTCCACCGTATATTTCTGCATTGTCTTTTAATGAAAACATAAACAGCCAAATTAACGGATATATTTGAATTATTGCAAATGCAATAAGAAATATACTTAATATACCCAATATTATATTTCTCTTAGTAAATGCGAATTTAGATTTCATCCCTCTTCACCCCCTAGAAATAATTTTCGGACTTAAATATTTTTTGAACTAAAACAGTAAATACCAAACATTCAATAACTATGAATATGGCCATGGCACTACCGTATCCGTATTCATTTCTAAAGAATATGGTAGTATACATCAGAGTACTTGGAACCTCTGTTGACTTCAGTGGTCCTCCACCGGTAAGTACATAAACCAAATCGAATATCTTTAAAGAACCGACTATGGCATATGTAACACAAACATTCAAAATCGGTTTCATAAGCGGAATGGTAATTTTAAATGCTGTTGTAATTTCATTAGCTCCATCAATCTTTGCAGCTTCATAAAGCTCTTCCGGTATCGATTTTGCTGAAGAATACATTAACAGCATATGATAACCTATATATTGCCATATAATTACTATGAACACACATATTAAAGCTGTCTTGGTATCACCGAGCCAGTCGCGTACCAAGTTTTCCAGACCAACTTTCCTCAAAATCATGTTTACTATACCGTATTCATAATGGTATATCTTTTGCCAAAGCTGACCGATAACAACAGTTGAAATAATTACCGGCATGAAGTAAACAGTTCTGTAAAACTTTTCCCCCTTTATTCCCCTAGCAAGAATTAATGCTAACACCAAAGATATAGGTAATTGAATAAATACCGACATTGCCGCCAATATAACTGAATTGAATATAGCTTTTGGGAAGGCTTTGTTGTACGATGTAAACAGTTCAATATAGTTTTTTAAACCTATGAATTTGCCTTCACCCATACCGTCCCATTCCAAAAAGCTGTAATAACCCGACATAATAATTGGAAGAATTACCATTGCAAAGAAAAATATAAATGCCGGTAATACAAATACACATATAGCCTTCTTATCTCGTAACATTCTATCCATACAATTTCAACTCCCAAGAAAATTTATTGCAATAGGCGTTTCAATCATTACACTTTCCTTATTCTGGCAAATGAAATAAAAAAAAGAAACTCAAATTTTAAATTGGTACGGTCACACAAAATTTGACCGTCAAATTCTATGTGACCGTACATTGGTTCTCTAATCTGAAAGGTCTTTATTTTTCATTCAATTTTTGCATTTCTTCTGCAAATTTCTCAGGAGTTATTTCTCCAGCCATAAGTTCAACTACGAGATTCTTGTGTGTGTCAGCAGCTGCACCTTCTAAGAATACGTCCCACCAGAGAGTCCAACCTGTACCTTCGTTTATCATAGCAGCGATCTCTTTTGTAAGAGGATTGATCTTAGATTCGTCAACTTGTACTTTCCATCCTGGGAAACCAGTATTTGCTTCATACATGTCATGTGCCAACTTTTCGCATATAAAGAGCAATACGTCTGCAGCAAGTTTAGGATCCTTGGTAGCTGAGTTGATCATATATCCGTCACCGGCACCACCGAAGTATTCGGTTTTTGAACTCTTACCACCATCAAATAACGGGAATCTTCTAGCAGTAATTTTGCCTTTTACAGCGGAAGATTCTGCATTAACGTTACCTGTTACCCAGTTACCGTTGAAGAGCATAGCTCCTTTTCCTTGTGCAAAGTCAACATTGGCATTATCCCATGATACTGACATGGCATTAGGACCGAAAGCACCTGCTTGTGTTAATTCTACAAGTTTTCTTGCAGCTTCGATAAATTCAGGTGAGTTAAAGGATGCTTTTCCTGACAATGCTTGATTACATAAGTCAGCACCTGCTGTTCTAAGAGCTATAACATCATAATACCACATTGCAGGCCACAAGTCTTTTGCACCACAGATAAGAGGAGTAACACCGTTTTCTTTAAATACCTTTACAGCTGTCAACAATTCATCATAGGTTTCAGGTATTTTTACATTGTACTTTTCAAACAACTCTGTGTTACAGAATAATGCTCCAACCTGTGTCTGATAAGGAATACCGTAAATTTTTCCGTTATAAGTAAAGTTGTCGGTAATTTCTGTCAGCATCCTGTCTTTTGCGTCTCCAAGATAATCATCTAAAGGTAAAACCTTACCTCCGTCAACAAAAGGTTGTGAGAATCCTGCAGCCCATGTAAAGAACAAGTCAGGACCTGAGTTACTTGCCATAGCAGATTTAATCTTGGTCTTATACTGTTCGTTTTCAGTACCTGTTTCTTCGATCTTTACATTGAACTTTTCTTCTGCTTCTTTAATTGCATTGAGCAGAATTGTTCTGTTACCTTCTGCGTCGGATGCTGTTATGTGCCACATTTTAAGTACAGGTTTTGATGTGGAACCTTGGTTATTCGGTTCATTTGTAGCACCGCCACTCGGTGGGTTGTTAGAACCCTTACATCCTCCCATACTAAATGTAAGCGAGAGTACAGCAAATAAACATAATAACTTCTTTGATATTCTTTTCATAAAAAATACCCCCTTATTGTTTTATAAAGCACTTTTATTATATAATTCCATGAATGCAAATAAATTATACATTCATGAAGTATATAACCATCTTTAACTTTATCGACAACTTAAAATATTTTCATAACACTATTTTTACCTTTATCGGCTTAATTATGTATTTTTGATTGCAATTTTTCCTTAATTTAATAAAGTATATCCCAATATACATCTTATTCATAATTATCTATATTCTATAATATCTTTTATAATTTAACAAAACAAATTTTGTTATTTTTTTCTATATTGTTACATTCACATAAATTTATATATGGTTTTGTGTCTGTACTCTTTTCCCGCTTTCAAAATAGGTGAAGGAAAATGTTTATGCTTTATGGCATTCGGGAAAAACTGAGTCTCAAGGCAAAAACCGCTTCTCACTTTATAATTTACACCATACTTCCCGGTTTGAGAACTCTTTATGGAATTGCCCGAATAAAATTGCATACCCGGCTTCGTTGTGTACACTTCCATTCTTCTGCCGCTGAAGCTATCATATACTTCTGCTGCTTTTTGGGAAATATCTCCCTTAGAATTCAAAACCCAGTTGTGATCATAACCGTTCCCGTATACAATCTGTGGGTCATCGCTGAAGATTCCCGACCTTATCGGCTTCATTTCGGTAAAATCCAATGGAGTTCCACTAACATCACGTATCTCACCGGTTGGTATACAATTTTGGTCTATAGCAGTAAACTTATCTGCAAATATTCTTAACTCATGATCAAGTATGTCATTTTTTTCTTTCCCTGATAAATTAAAGTATGTATGATTTGTGAGGTTTACAACTGTGTCTTTATCGGAAACTGCAAAGTAGTCTATATGAAAAGAATTGTCGTTGGAAATGGTATAAGTTACTTGAACATCTAGATTTCCCGGATAGTTTTGTTCTCCGTCTTCACTACGATACAAAAGTGTAATTGAATTTCCGCCTTCTTTAAAATCAGGAGCTACTTTCCATACAACCTTGTGAAATCCTTTACTGCCTCCATGGAGATGATTTTCCTTTTCATTCTTCTCCAAATTATATGTAACTCCGTTCAACTCAAAACTGGCACCTTCTATCCTGTTGGCATGCCTTCCTATTATAGCACCGAAATAAGGTGCATTATCGAAATAACCGCTGATATTGTCATACCCCAGTACGACATCATCCAGCTTGCCGTTTTTGTCCGGTACCGTCAAAGAAACCACTATGGCACCGTAATTTGTTATCTGTGCTTCCATGCCTTTGTCATTGGATATTGTGTATAAGGAAATATCTTTATTCTCGCAGTCTATTAAGAATTTCTCCCCGGAAACACTCATTTTATATTACCTCCAATACCTTTAGGTAATTGCAAGCATACATTTCACAACGCTTGCAAATTACGCAAATTTTTAATTACTTGCTCTAGAGGTCTAAAACACTAAATATTTTATACTCTCTTTCTAAATAACAAAAGCTGCGGGGCATTTCTGCCCCTTCGCTTTTTTTTAATCAATTCCGCATTTCTTATGTTAATATTTTACAGTCGCTTATAGCGGATATTATTTGTCAAATCTCTATGAAACGTGCTTTAAATCCAAGTATACTGCAGGGCATCAGGTCTCAACAATATATTTATTCAACAATGCTTCAAGAACTTCCTGCCTACCGGAAGTATTTTTCAAGGAGTCGAGCTCTAAAGCGTATTTCTCCAATTCTTTAAATCCAACTTTGCCTTCTACAATATCTTTACCGATACCGGTCTTGTAGCTCTGGTATCTTTCATCGATAAATTTCTCGAATTTGCCGTCCTGGAGCATCTTGTAAGCAACCTTCAAACCTCTTGCAAACGCATCCATTCCTGCAATATGGGCATGGAAAAGGTCAACCGGTTCAAAGGAGCCTCTTCTAACTTTTGAGTCAAAGTTCAAACCGCCCGTAGTAAATCCGCCAGCTTTCAATACCTCATACATTGCAAGAGTGGTATCGTATAAGTTTGTCGGGAATTGGTCAGTGTCCCAACCCAATAACAAGTCTCCCTGGTTAGCATCTATACTTCCAAGTGCACCATTTATAGCTGCAACTCTAAGTTCATGCTGGAATGTATGAGCAGCAAGTGTAGCATGGTTTGCTTCTATGTTCATCTTGAAATCCTTTTCCAGGCCGTAAGTTCTCAAGAATCCCAATACTGTTGCAGTATCGAAATCATATTGATGCTTTGTCGGTTCCTTTGGCTTAGGTTCGATTAAAAGCTGTCCGTCAAAGCCAATTTCTTTTTTATAATCAACAGCCATTTTCAAGAATCTTGCCATGTTGTCAAGCTCAAGTTTCATATCTGTGTTAAGCAAGGTTTCATAACCTTCCCTACCACCCCAGAATACATAGTTTTGACCGCCAAGTTCCTTGGTAATTTCCATAGCCTTTTTAACCTGGGCAGCTGCATATGCAAATACATCTGCATTTGGTGAAGTGGATGCACCGTGAACAAATCTCGGATTGCTAAACGCATTTGTTGTTCCCCACAAAAGCTTAACGGGACTGTTCTTCATGCGATCCTTTATCAATGCAACAATCTCATCAAGTCTTCTATTGGTTTCTTTAAGATTATCAGCTTCGGGAGCTATATCTCTGTCATGGAAACAGAAGAAGGGAACTCCTAATTTTTCACAGAATTCAAAGTTAGCTTCAACCTTTGCTTTTGCCAAATCCATAGGATCTGTTATGTTATCCCAATCTCTCTGTGCAGTACCTGCACCGAAGGGATCCGAACCTGTTCCTTGGAATGTATGCCAATAAGCAACTGCAAATCTGAGATGCTCCTTCATTGTCTTATTTCCAACAACTTCGTCGGGATTGTAATACTTAAACGCCAAAGGGTTGTCTGAATCCTTGCCTTCGTACTTAATTTGGGATACTCCTTTAAAATATTCTGCCATATTCCATACCTCCTATGTGTATTTTAATTAATTAACTCTTAAGTATATTTGAAAGCTCCTTAAAATCACTGCTCAGCGATTTGTATAGCTGCTTGTAAAGACCGTAAACTTTCTGATACTGAGCATTAGCTTTCATATCCGGACTCTGCTTGGTCACAACTTTTATTACCGAATCGCAAGCTTCCGGTACGCTGCTGTAAACTCCAGTACCAACACCGGCCAGCAATGCAACACCCAATGCAGGTCCTTCACTGGAGTTTATAGTGGTGATTTCAGTACCGAACACATCGCTCTGCATCTGTCTCCACAGCTTGCTCTTTCCTCCACCGCCGGATGCTCTTACCTCTTTTACATCCACGCCCATTTCCTTTATTATTTCAAAACAGTCTTTAAGGCTGTAAACAACACCTTCCATAACCGCTCTCAAAAGATCCTGTTTCTCATGCTTTGCAGATAATCCGAAGAATACTCCTCTTGCATCGGGATCAAGATGTGGAGTTCTTTCACCCATCAAATACGGCAAGTATACAAGTCCGTTGGCACCAACGCCAACTTTTTCTGCCGCCTGATCCATCAATATGTACGGATCGATTTTCATCAAATCTGCTGTTGCCATCTCGTCCTTGCATAAAATGTCTCTAAACCATTTCAATGAAAGACCTGCTGCTTGAGTAACACCCATTATATGCCATGTATTTGGAACTGCATGGCAGAAAGTATGTACTCTACCCAAAGAATCTATGCTGACGTTCTCTGAAAACGCAAATACTACACCAGATGTTCCTATTGTGGAAGAAACAACTCCCGGTCTGACAATACCGTTTCCAACTGCTCCTGCAGCTTGGTCTCCAGCTCCTCCAACAACAGCGGTTCCCTCTTTAAGTCCTGTTACTTCGGCAGCCTGCTTGTGAACTTTACCGCTAACTTCATAGGACTCATAAAGTTTACCTAACATGCTTTTTCTAAGACCAAGCTTGGAAATAACCTCATCGCTCCAACATCTATTAGGTATATCCATAAGCTGCATTCCGCTAGCATCGGAAACTTCGGTAGCAAATTCACCTGTGAGACGGAATCTTATATAGTCCTTAGGAAGAAGAATCTTTTCAACCTTTTCAAAAATCTCAGGTTCGTTATTTTTAACCCAAAGTATCTTAGACGCTGTAAAACCTGTTAAAGCCGGATTGGCTGTAATCTCAATAAGTCTTTCCTTACCGATAATATTGGTAATCTCCTCACACTCGGCGGAACTTCTCTGATCACACCATATAATGGCTTTTCTAAGTACCTTATGTTCTTTATCTAAAAGAACAGCTCCATGCATTTGACCGGATAATCCTACACCTTTAATATCTGCAGAGTTAACTCCACTTTTGGCCAATACGTCATTTATGGATCCGCAAACCGCTTTCCACCAATCTTCCGGATCCTGTTCGGCCCAACCGATATTTGGCTGATACAACGGATACTCTCTTAAAGAACTGGCAATTGAATTGCCCCTTTCATCAAATAGGACTGTTTTCGTACCGGAAGTCCCAATATCAATACCAAGTAAATATGGCAACGTCACCCCTCCTAATCATCTTAATCCTCAATTCTTTAATTTTATATTACTAATTATACATAATTGCTATATCAATTCAATAGCTTTTCCAACTAATTCAATGTTTGTCCTTAAAACTTTTGTGCCCGTTAATTTCTCACTGCGGCTGTCCGGTTGACTTCCTCCGACAAAAAGTTCAATCTTTCCGGGATTTAATATATATCTTCCCTCGCTGTCAACAGTGGCCATTTGCTTTGGATTTATATCAAATGTAACTTCTTTTTCTTCACCGGATTCGAGATTAATTCTCTTAAATCCTGAAAGCTGCCACTTTGGAATGTCAATACCGTCACCACATTTGACATAGAGCTGCACAACCTCATCGGACTTGTATTTCCCGATATTTTTCACCTTCACACTGCATGAAACACTATCCCCTATATTCACAGTATTACTCGATACCGACAAATCCCTATATTCAAACTTGGTATAGCTAAGCCCATATCCGAAAGGATAAAGAGCCTCATTTTTCATATATCTGTATGTGCGGTTGGTCATCGAATAATCTCTAATGTCGGGTAATTCTTCTGTAGTTTTGTAAAAAGTAACCGGAAGTCTTCCAGCCGGGCTAAAGTCCCCGAACAGCAATGAAGCAACCGCCCTTCCGCCTTGTGCCCCGGGATACCATGCCTGTATTATGGCCGGAATATGCTGATCCGCCCAAGTAACGGCAAGAGCACTTCCCGAAAGCAATACAAGTATAATTGGCTTTCCGGTTTTATATACTTCCTCAAGCAATTCCTGCTGCAACCCCGGAAGGTTCAGGTGGAGCTTGTCTCCACTGGCGAATTCATTTGATACGTCGCCTTCTTCACCTTCAAGATTTGCATCAAGCCCTAGGCACATCACAACAACATCCGCTCTTTCAGCAGCCGAAAGAGCCTCTGCAAATCCCTCTCTCGGTTCGCACAAGCCGATTCTGTCTTTGTATAGATGGCATCCATAGGCATAGTATACCCTGGTATCTTCTGCCACTGCCTCTCTTATTCCATCTAAGATTGTAACATATTCCGATGCCGTTCCGAAATAATTTCCTATAAGGGCATCTCTGCTGTCCGCATTCGGACCGATAACGGCAATGGATTTTATTTTGCTTCTGTCAAGGGGAAGAATATTGTCATTTTTGAGAAGCACCATGGTCTTCTTTGATACCTCAAGGGAAAATTTCCTATGTTCTTCACAATCATTCTTCTCATAGGGAATACTTGCATACGGAACATCTTTATCATCATCAAACATTCCAAGCTTCATCCTTGTGGTCATAAGCCTTGTAACACACGCATCTATTGCCTCTTCTGTTACCAGACCTTCCTTATGGGCAATCAGCAAATTTCCGTACATATTTCCGCAGTTCAAATCACAGCCATTATTAACCGCCAATGCAACCGATTCGGGAGCTGTCTTTGTAACCTTGTGATTCTCATGGAAATCCTTTATTGCCCAGCAGTCGGAAGTGACATGACCTTTAAATCCCCATTTTTCCCGTAGTATTTCCTTAAGCAATGTTTTGCTTCCGCAACATGGTTCACCGTTTGTCCTGTTATAAGCCCCCATTACAATTTCCACTCCGGCTTCTTTGACAAGTGCCTCAAAAGCAGGAAGATATGTCTCCCATAAATCCTTCTTTGAAACAACGGCATCAAACTCATGCCTTTCATTTTCAGGACCGCTGTGAACTGCATAGTGCTTCGCACATGCTGCAGCTTTCAAGTACTTACCGTCACCTTGCAAACCTTTGACAAAGGCAACGCCCATTCTGCTTGTCAAATAGGGATCTTCTCCATAAGTCTCATGTCCCCGGCCCCATCTGGGATCACGGAATATATTTATATTCGGGGACCAACAGGTCAAACCTTTATAAATGCCGTGATCGCCTTTCCTTTGATATTCATGGTATTTTGCCCTTACTTCCGTGGAAATAATATCTGCAACCTCATAAATCAAATCGGTATCAAAAGTTGCAGCAAGTCCGATAGCTTGTGGGAAAACCGTTGCAGTCCCGGCCCTTGCCACACCATGCAACGCCTCACTCCACCAATTGTAAGAAGGAATTCCCAATCTAGGTATTGCCGGTGCACTATGTAACATCTGCATTACCTTTTCTTCAAGGGTCATTCTTGATACCAAATCCTTTGCACGTTCCTCGAAACTGAGGTTCTTATTTTTATAACCTTCCAAACCGGATTCCGTTGAATTAAACATAATAATCCTCCTTTTTGATTTATAAGGTTATATGGTAGCAATTGCCTTTTTTCTGTTTTGACGGATGAGCCGAATGCCTAGATGTCGAAGCAAAAAACTTATATATCGGTTAAAACAATTTCTACAATAACATTCTATTATTCTGCTTATGTGTATTATCCCAAAAAAAATTTATATAGTATTTTTATGGAGAGCAAAATAGACTTATACATTGATAAAATTAAGCGGGTATTTTGAGCATAAAATCACTTAAATATTATAACATATATAAACTTAAAGTATACAAGAGATTTTTTAAGGTTAAAAAATTATTAAAAATAAAGTTCAAAATACCCCAAATAAAAATTCGGGGTATTAACCCCGATTCGTCTATAAAAGCAATAATATTATTAAATAAATTTTTTATTCTATCATTTATAAGCTTTCAAAATGCTATTTGCCTAACCGTATATCCAATCAACTTTATTCTTTTACGCCACCAACATTAAGACCTGTTACAAAGTAACGTTGTACGAACGGATAGACACAAATTATCGGTACCATTGCCACGATAGTTATGGCAGCCTGCATAGCTATCGGAGTAACCATTGTGCTGGCTATTTCGGCACCCAATCCGCTAGTTACAGTCTGTGTAGATTGGCTCTGTGTAAAGGACGACGCCAACAGCTTTTGAAGCTCGTAGGACAAAGTACTCAACTTCTGATTTGATGAAGCATACAGATAGGTATCAAACCAGCTATTCCACTGCCAAATTGCCACGAACATGGCAATAACCGCCAAAGCAGGTTTGCAAAGCGGAAAGATAATTCTTAAGAATATCTTGAAGTCTCCTGCACCGTCAAGTCTTGCCGACTCGACCAAACTTTCGGGAATAGTTGAAATATAAGTCCTAACAACTATAACATTAAATCCCGATATCAAGCAAGGAATAACGTATACCCAAAAACTTCCGATCAATCCCAGCGTTTTAATAAGTAAAAAGTTAGGTATTAATCCCGCATTGAAATACATGGTTACAACTACCACAATTGTAATAAATTTATTAAAAATATACTCTTTTCTGCTCAAACAGTATGCCAACATACCGGTTAAAAAAACGTTTAATGCAACAGTTATTACTGTTCTAGCCACCGATACGAAAAAAGCATTGATAACTGTACCGGATATGAATACCGCTCTATAGTTTTGCAAAGAAAACTTTCTCGGCCAGAGATAAATGCCTCCTCTTATCGAATCCAAACCCTCATTGAAAGAGATGGCTAAAGTATTTAAGAAAGGATACAACGTAATAGCCACTAGAAAAAGCAATATAATTGTGTTAAAGAAATGGAACACAACATCGTTTAATTTATATCTCTTATTTCTAAATTTAATATACATAATTCAACAGCCCCTCATCATATAAGTCTTTCTTCCCCAAGCAGTTTACATACCCAGTTTGCTAAGAACAAAAGGAATACGCTGACAACGGTCTTAAACATACCTGCTGCAGTAGCAAGTGAGTAGTTACTCATTTTTATTCCGTATCTTAGTGTGTATACATCGATAGTTTCGGACCATTCAATATTCAATCCGTTTCCTAAAAGATACTGGAATTCAAATCCGGCATTCAGTACACTTGCTATATTCATAATCAAAAGTACAACAATCGTCGATTTGATACCGGGAAGAGTAATATTCCACATCTTTCTAAATCTTCCCGCACCGTCAATTTCAGCTGCTTCATATAGGTTTGGATCTATAGATGTCATGGCACCAAGATATATGATTGCATTAAACCCAACATTCTTCCATATGTTTCCAACTCCAAAAATCAGCCAGAATAGATTTCCCTTACCTAGCCAACTTACCGGTTGATCTATTAAGTGCAATTTCATAAGTATTATGTTTACTATACCGTTCTCCGATGACAAAGCCTGGGATATGATACTACAAGCTATAACCCAGGATATGAAATAGGGTAAATAGGAAATGGTCTGTACAGTCTTTTTAAACGTAAGGTTTTTAACTTCATTCAACAAAAGTGCCAACCCTATTGCTGTAATGAAGGAAAAAACGATGTTAATAAGACTCATACCCACAGTGTTTCTAAGAACTCTAAAAAAACTCTCGTCGGTAAATAAAAATTTAAAATTTTCAAATCCAACCCACTTCTGATTGAAAAGTGTTTTTCCAGGTCCAGGTCTGTATTTTTGAAATGCCATTACCCATCCAACAAGAGGTATATAGCTGAATATAAAAACATATATGAGAAGAGGAATCGACATAAAAATAAGCTGTCTTTGCTTGACAATAGTCCTCCATGTGTTCCCTTGATATTTTTTTTGCCGTTTAGTGTTCAAAACTACCGAAGTGCTTTCCATTAAAATTCTCCTCTATAACTAAAATTTTATGTTGCAAAACACATTATGCAATAAAATGTTGAATATATTCGGTATACCACACCCGAAGCCGAATGTGGTATACCGTTGGAACTTTGATAGAATTTAATTGGATAATGTTCTAATCCTTTCTTGAATTCCGTCATTGTATACTTTTTCAATTTCGTCAATATCAAGTTTATTAATTAGATCAACATAATTCTTCCACAATGTTTCAAATTCACTCGGTTTTGCTGTAATAATCTTCGGTAAGTATTGGAACGCGTAGTCCTTTAACTTCTGATCGGCTATTTGTGCTTTAGAGCCGACAGGTATCGATATTGTATATGCCGGGAAGTAAATCGGATTTTCCGGTGGGAAACCGAACAATTCTCCCTGTGTCTTCACACCGTACGCAGAATATACTTCCTTAGCTACATCGTCAAGAGAAGCATAATATTCTTCAGGTTGTTGACCTGGGTTGGTGGAGTTTCCATCACTGTACGAACCTTCAAGTTTCGGACAGAATTGAAGTAATGCTTCAGCATAATTTGACAACTTCCATTCCTCACTCTTGGCTCTTTCTCTTTGTTCCTCAGTTCTATAGTATCTTCCGTTTTCATCCACATGATAGTCTTCGCCTTCTATACCCCATTGTAATATCTTCTGCCATTTTTCATCGAGAAGAGTATCCAACACTTGCAAAACTCTGTCAGGATCTTTACAACTGGTAGTAACGGCGTAACCGCTGTTTGTGTTTATATTCGGATATGTCAAATACCACTGTTCGTAACTATTATCAAATACTACCGGTACCGGTACGTACTGTCTTTCATACATTTTTTGGTCTATTATAGAGTTATATCCCATTTGGAAGTTCCAACGTTGGTCATACAAACCCAACACTCTACCGCTTGCTATCTTGGAAATATAAGTATCGTAATTGCTGGTAAAGCATTCAGGATCTATTACTCCGGCATTATACATTTCGTTTAATTTCTTGTAATACCTCTTTGATATATCCAAATGAGCATAAATTCTTGCAACATTATCGTCAACAATAACACCACCGTCATTGGGATGACCGCTCAACTGAGCAGGTGCATTTCTTAAAGGCCAATCTTTACTTTGGTCTACAAGAATTGTGAAACCGATGGTCTTTTGTCCGTTTATTTCAGGATATTTTTCCATATACTTTTGAACTAAGTCGAACCATTCATCAAGGGTAGTAATCTTAGGATAGCCAAATTCTTTAAGTACTGCAGCCTGTATCCAGAACGCAGGACCAAAGGATTCGTTCTGATAGTAATTACCTGAAATTACACCGTAATTCGGCAAAACATAAACGTGACCGCTTGCTTGGTCTTTGATTTGGTTAATGATTGATCCGTAATGTTTTTTGAGATTCGGATACTTATCAATATAACCTTCCAACGGAATCAAAGCTTCCGCATCAATAAATTCCCTCAATCCGGATTGATCCCCCAAAAGACCCAACAAATCCGGATATATACCTCCGGCAATCATAGCTCCTGCTTTTTCCATGGGTTCACCCACAAGAAATTCAAACTCGAACTTTACACCAAGTTCTTTTTCAATTATTTTGTAAATCTTGTTATCCTTTGCTGGAGCAGTGGCAGCCATGGCATTGTAGACTTTGATTACGAAGGGTTCTGTACTTGAGGTTCCTGTCTTGGAAGGGTCTGTGTTTGGGTCTTTTTTACAACCTGCTAAACTCAAACACATTGCAAAAGAAAGTAAAACTGCAATACCACTCGAAAAGAACTTTTTCCTAATCATAATGTTCCCCCTTGTTATGATATATGTAACACCTAACTTACATTCATTATAAGATTTATTATACAGTTTTGTCAAGCCTCGTAAATCATCGAATGACCAATATTGACCAATTAAGCAGAGATTTTTACATTATTTCCCATATTAATAATTCAAATTCATTCCTAGTTGTCACCTAAATTCTGTATCAAAGACCAATCTTTTTCATCATAATATAGGCATTTTGTCCTTCTTCAGAACATTCCCGAAGGCCTCTTAATATTCTGAAGGTGCGTTCCCGTGTAACTGTCAGACATTTAAATGCTCTATGTATCCATGCAAATCCCAATAAATAAGGGTGTTTTTTCAATATAGGATATTTTTCCCTCATCATATCAAAATCCAAAAATATTTTTCTCATCAGAGCTTTAAATTTTATGTTTTTCGAACTTTTCGTTTTGGAATATTCCTTCCGAAGGGCACTTATTGCAATATTGTTATTCGAATAACCGAAGGTTCCCCCCTCCAAGATATACTTAGACATAGATATATAAGTCAGTTCATCCATATTATGTTGCATACCCGGTGTTTTTACTCCAAACCATCTTTCACATAGGGCTAAGATATTCTTGGCAAACAAATCCAATTTAATATTCTCTAGATGTCTCCAAATCTGTTGAAAATCCAATTCTTCCCCCAACTTTTCCAACATAACCGCAATATCCAAAATGAGTCTTACCCCTGCACCTTTTTCATAAAAGTGCTTTGCGATATGGACTATTAAAAATACCAGATGATAGTTTATATCCAATTCAAAAGTATAACTGTTCTCTTTAGGCTTTGCATATTGCCAGGCATTTCCGAAGTATCCTACATAATCGACCTTTGAATTTATATCATTGTTAATAAGCTTATCATGGCTTTCGAATATTATTTTCCCCTTCCTGTACTTCTCATGCCATTTGGTGGAAATATTCCTGTAACCCAAACGGGTAAAAATATTCCTAACCTTTTCCTGATCCTCCCTATGTACCAGAAAATCAATATCCCCTTGGGTTCTCATTTGCTTAACCGGATAGTAATCACGAATTACAATACCTTTAAAGAATAGGTGAGCAATCTTTTCCTTATTAAAGAGTTCAACAATTTCACGATATGCCTTTTCCTGCTCCTCACATCTATAGGTAGTGTAAAAAAAATCGGATTTAAACTTGTTAATAATGGAAATATCCGGTTTATCGGCTTCATCTAGTTTCTGTATGGCTAAATAAACAGCACCGCCCATGGAATGAATGCTCGCCAGTTTATATATTTTCTCCCAGTCCACATCCTGCTGTCCGGTACCGCCTTTTCCGCTACTTTCAGCCATACAGCCGGGTTTTACAGGTACAGTATCCTTTACAAATGTAGATAATAACGATATGAAATATCGGCTGTTTATGTCCATTTTACCCCTCCGAAATCTTTCTGTTTTCAACCCTCAGCACTCTGTCACACTCGGCGATGGTTGCTTCTCTATGGGAAATAAATATGCAAGTTTTGTTTTTAATACGTTTCAAATTGCCAATCAACTTCTTTTCGGTTTCACCGTCAAGGGCAGAAGTAGCTTCATCCAGTAATAAAACAGGAGCTTTTGACAAAAGTGCCCGGGCAATGGCTATACGTTGAATTTGCCCCTCCGAAAGCCCTACTCCCCGCTCTCCTACTACTGTATCCAGTCCTTTCGGCAAATCCGAAACAAAGTCGGTTACACAAGCTGTATCAATACATTCCAAAACATCCTGTTCATCGGCTTCATTAAAAAAAGTAATGTTTTCCCGGATTGTCCCCGACAAAATCATATTTCCCTGGGGTACATAGGAAAACAATTTTCTCATGCCTGCATCGATATCCAAGGAATCATTTCCCGCTTTCAAATAAATTCTACCGCCATCCGCTTTTATTAATCCAAGCAAAAGTTTTATCAATGTACTCTTTCCAACTCCGGAACTACCTACAATACCAATCAGTTCACCTTTATATATATAAGCCGATGCCTCATTAAAAATCGGTTCTCCGTCATAGGCAAAGCTAATTTTTTCAAACCCTATATATTCCATTTTTTCATAGATATCCGCTATATCCTCAACTTTTCTTGTATTGATTTCCTCTTTTAAGTTTTCCAGTTCAATAAGGCGTTCCGCTGAAGCTATCATGGACAAATACTGCGGAACAATACCCGATATATTCTTAAAAGGAGCTTTTACCTGTTCAAACACCTGCAAAAATGCTGTCAATGCACCAAAGGTCATAATACCTGAACCGACTTTGAAAACTCCCCATACCAACGTTAAATAGTAGCAGCCGGTAAACAGGACATAAACTCCCGTACCGGCTATATTGCTGATTGTATTGCGTCGGATTTTTGCCCTGAAATTATTCCTTTGCAGAGCGTCTAACCTATTTAAAACAGGCTTTTCGGAAGTAAAAGATTTTATAACCAAAATATTCTCGACACATTCCTGCATAAAAGAACGGGTTTTTCCTTCGGTAAGTTGTACTTCTTTATGTAAAAGCTTAAATTTTTTTCTATAAAACCAGCTTATCACGAACATACCTGCACCACATGCCACCAATATCAATGTATACAAAGGGTCGATAAGCAACATAACCGAAAGTCCGGCAATAAGCTTGACAGTCATTGAAACTGCCTGGGGTAATAGAGATACTATCGCCTCTACTATAATGCCTATATCGCCGGTCAACCGGTTTATATACTCGCCGGAGTGAAATTTGTTCAACTCTGTCAAATCCTTAGAAAGCAATAAACCGAATACGCCCCTCTTCATATTCATTTCGATTTTCCCGCTTGCTCTGACTCTAATGTTGCTGTTTAGGATGTTTAATCCTGCTTGAATAGCAATAACTGCAACGAATACTGCAGCATAGTGCAAAATCTCTCCCTTTTGTTTTCCTATGGCAATGTCAATCACCTGTTTTGACAATAATGCCAATATGATGAAAGTTAGTGCTATCAGTGCACTGATTAAAGAAAGCAAGAGCACTTGCCAGATATATTTCTTTGAATACTTGTATATCCAAAGCAAAGAATTGAATCTCTTTGTCATTTTTTTCTCCTCAACATAAGTCTAACTTGTTGTTTCAGTCTTCGTAAAGGTATTGACAATACCCATAAACGCCAATACAATCCATACACGATGTTATTACATCCATACATCTTTCCGTCCCGTTCAAAGGCTTTAACCACAGCAATGACCGCTGTTTTAGGCACATCCTTTTCTATCTCACATTGATTGTCTCCACATATATCATAGCTGTTTTCCTTAACTTTTACTATCCTGTGCAAGACATACTTCCCGTTGCTGCGTCTATACAAAGGAATATCCCCTTTTCTCAAATTGAATTTGTCGCAGCTTGTCAAGACCACTTTATCCCTTTTGTGCTTCAACATCGGATTCATGCTTGTCCCTGTCACCGTAATCATTACATCAAAGTTTTCCTTTAGCATTTCAAGAATAATGGGAGAAAGACTGTCAATGGTTGTGCTTACTTTTTTTATCTTCATGGTTCAAGTATACCTGCAGCTTTCAATTTGTCACAGAATTGTTTCATATGTACTCTTGCTGTTCTTCTATCTACCTCATACTCTTCAAGCATGGCCTCTAAGAGTTCCTCTTCATTTTTACCCTCTTCAATCTTTTTCCATAGAAATGCACCGGTTTCATTTAGTGTAATCATGGCATTAAAGTTAACCGCTTTTTCTCCAAAAGGAACCACTATATAATTACCGGCAATCTCTCTCAATGCAAACTCCTTTGATAACTTCATAAATATACTCCCTTTCCGCTTATAATTTACGGTTAAATTTCAATTTAGAATAGGGTAATTCCCTACATGCTTATTTTATCATACGCCAACCTAACTGCCTCTTCACTTATATTACATCCAAGTTTATAAATTGGAATCATATTCAACAGCATTTCAATCAATTCAAACAATTTGTCCAACTTCTCCATTTTCTTAGGTCGAACCGTTTGGTCCAAAATCATCTTGATTGCATCTTTACTTTCCATCGAACAAACCCAATTCTTATCCGACTGCTCTATAAAGACAATACTTTTTAGGGGAACTTTGATGTTACTGTTTTTGTCGCTCTTTCCGCTCCAAGGTGTACCGTATACTATAAATTGCTTTCCGTCAAAACGTATTGCAGGCTTGTCATCATTTATAATAACCGCACGGTCTTCTCCGAAATATTTTTGCCAAAGTGCCGTATGGGTTGATTTCCCTGTTCCGCTTTTTGCCGAAAAAAGGTAGGCCCAATTGTCTAATGCTATAGCTGAAGCATGTAACAAAAATCCGTCAAAATCCAAAAGCTTATGATAAAATTCTCTACCTGTCCATATGTATTCGCACTCATCAAAGGATAAATGTGGGTTTTCTCTATGTTTAAGCTTTAGAAAATCTTCGGATAAGTCTATGGTAATATCTGCTGACTGTCTTTCTTCAGAAATATATTTAACGGATTGTCTTCTTAGAAGTTCTCCTCTAACCTTCATATTTACAATTACATCTGCTATTGTATAAGTGTTCATATTAACCCCTTATTTAAACTTAAAAACATTTTATACAGAAATTAGAAATTTACATACTATATTTTTCTACTATTATATTAATAAATATTTTTTCTTTTGTCTCATTTTTCAAACGAATAATACACTAAAATCAAGAGAGCATTACAGCTCTCTTGATTTTAGTTATCAAAGATTTGCAATTTGAAACGTAATACAAGCTACTGCCAGAACTTATTAATCGCTATATTCTTCCCAATCTCCCAAGCCATCGCTTAATGCTATAATGTCTTCCACTTCAAATTGCTGAATTTCAATTTCCGGTGCCACATAGGTTTTTTTCATTTTTTTCACCTCCTATTACTCTCTGGTTGCTTGCACTATGTCACTGTATATAGTATGAACATCTCCTTCACTGTCTTTGTATACTACATAACCTCTAGCATACCAAGTTTCATTCAATTCTGTAGATTTGTTAAGTACGAAAATTCCTACCAATCCTGTGGTTAGAGCTTTTGCCTTGTATACTCCGTCATTTTCCAAAACGAACTCATCTTCAGATTCACCGATTGAAGGATCATTGGTAGCTATTATTCCGTGTACTATTATTGTATTGCCTGCCGGAATTGACCTTTCGGCAACAAAGGATATTCTTTCGTCAGTTATTGTTATATTGGTTATGGAAATAGTTGCTTCTTCTTCATATTCATCGGACTCGGAAACGAATACTGCAGTCAGAACTATATCTCTGGTAGCTGTAAATCCATATTTTGCATAATAGCTGAGAATATTACCGTTTTCATCTTCCCAATATGCAAACTTTTTACCTTCTTCAGGTTCATCGGCTACCACTATTACATAATCCTTTAAATTGTACTGTCCTGAGCCGCTTCCACCATAAACCTCTACTGTAACTGTCTTTTCTATTTTTTCAAATAAAGCTGTTACTACAACATTCTTTTGTGCCTCTTGAATTTCTTCAGCAGTTTTATCCCAACCGATAAAGGTATATCCAAACATTGCCGGCGGTTTAGGGAAAACAACCTCTTCGTCTTCCCAGAAATAAACTGACTGAATTATTTCACCGTTTCCGTTTTTGAATGTAACAAGATATTTGCTCTTTTCCAAGAAATACGCAGTTAATGTCTCGTTAACACCCAATTCAAATGTATACTCAGGATTTGAGGATATTACACGGCCTGAACTGTCCTTCCAGTACATGAACTTTGAATTCTTATCAGCTTCAGCTTTCAAGCTGACAGTTGAACCCGCTGTGAATACTTTCTCTTCACCGTTTTCCCAACCGGAAACACTACCATTGCCTTCCCATTTTATTTTCAAAGTAGCGGTTTTAATCTTCTTGTATTTTGCATATAAAGTTAAATTGCCTTTTACCGGTGTGTCAAAGTCATATACTTTCTTAAAGGAACTGTCAGTGTACCAGTTCTCAAATACATATCCCTCTTTAACGGGATCTTCAGGTCTTTCAACCTTGCCGTTATAAGGTACATATTGCTCAGGTATTTCAGTACCTCCATCGGTATTGAAAGTTACCACAAATTTATTGGTATATTTGCTTACTGTTGCCTTTTTCTTTTCATCATTGTTTTGATAAGCAACGTAAACACTGCCTTCGCTATCTACAGCTATCGATGTATATTTAGCCTTTCCTTTCGATAAACTACCGTCTCCAACGGTAATCCAATTACCGTCTTCCAATTTCTTAACTACTGCCTTGTCTCCACCTTTTGATTCAACAAATGCAACATAAGGTGTACCGTCTTTATCTAAAGCCAAGGATACAAATTCCGCCTTGCCATCTGAAACTTCCCAATACTCGTCCTTTTTATTCTTGCTTACTACTGCCCTGCCTTTGTTGTCCTGATATGCAACATAGGTTTTTCCATCTTTATCTATAGCCAATGTTACATCTTTTACACTAGCTTTAGCCGGTTTGCCACCTATATTGATGCAACTCCAACCGAAACCTGAAGCTTTCATAACGTTAATTCCGTCATTATTGAAAGCAACATACGGATTACCTTTTGCATCAAAAGCAATAGAGGGTGCACTGTATAAATTATTTTTTTGCACCGACCCCAAACTGAACTCCGGTAGCCATACACCCAGTACATATTTTGACACAACTATACCACTTAAGTTTAATCCGCAAAGAATATTTTTTGTGGAATATGTATATGCAACATAGGGTGTACCTTTACTGTCCACTGCCAATGCAGCCTCGTCTCCGTAACCGACCAAACTGCCTATAGAAGTCCATTTACCGTTTGCAAACTTACTTGCAACAATTTTATTGCTGGACTCCTCAACATAGACAACATAAGGTGTGTTGTTTTTGTCAATTACTATCTTTGTGTTCTTTACATTTTTGGGTGTAAACCCTTCTTTACCGACGGTTTCCCAACCGCTTCCAGTGTATCTCTTTACTGTAGCTGCATTTCCGTTTCCACCGTCAACAAACACTACATAAGGAACATTATTTTTGTCTAATGCAATTGATGTGTAATGAGCTGCACCTTTTGAAAAGCCTTCCCCTCCTAAAGCTATCCAACCGTTGCCAGCTGCATCATTTGTTGGTGCCAAATCACCACTTACTCCATAAACGGAATCCGTTTTTGGTGCTGCAAAAACACTTTGTGGCATAGCACTTACTGCCATAACCAACAGCATTACTACAGCAATTAGTTTTCTTAGACCTCTTCTTCTCATATTTGTTCCTCCCCTTTTAGTAGATTTATAATGCATCTGCCATATATTATATAACGTTTTTGCATATTTTTGTATATATTTTTCAAAATTTTATAAAATTCCTTAAAGATTTTCCATAAACGTTCGAATTTCAACGAAGACCATTATTACCGATACTATGGCTGCAACAAAATCCGCCACCGGTCCTGCAAACATTATACCGTTAATTCCGAAAAAAACCGGCAAAATTACAATAAGCGGCAGTAAAAATATAATTTGTCTCGTAAGAGAAAGAAATATTCCTTTCTTTGGTTTTCCGATGGCTGTAAAGAAAGTGGCCGATATCGGTTGCATACAGTTTATGAATGTGAAAAATAGATAAATTCTAAAGTATAAAATTGCAAATCTGAAATATTCCTCTGACCCCGAACCGAAAATAGATATAATTTGTCTTGGAAACAACTGAAACAACGCAAATGCAAAAACCGAAACCGCAAATCCGTAGCACAGTGAAAGACAATAAACCTTTTTAACCCGGTTATAATTCCGTGCCCCGTAATTGAAGCTGGCAATGGGTTGCATTCCCTGCGAAATACCGATAACAACCGCAAAAAACAGTTGATTTACTTTAGTGATAATCCCCGCTGAAGCTAAAGGAACAGATTCGCCATATGATGACAATGCCCCATAATAAGTAAGAGACTTGTTCATCACAATCTGCACAACCATCATGGCAAACTGGTTAAAACAAGACGCAGCTCCTAACGAGGTTATTCTCTTTGTATATTGCCACTTCGGAATTAAGTGTTTTCGCTGAATTTTCACCGTCTTGCAGTGTCTTAAATATCGAAATGCCAGAAAAGCCGATGAAATCTGCCCTATAACCGTTGCCCATGCAGCACCGGCCATTCCCATACCAAATCCGAATATAAATAACGGGTCTAAAATTGTATTGATAACTGCACCCGTCATGTTGAAAAGCATAGTATATCTTGGGCTGCCATCTGCTCTTATAAGATGGCCGCTGCCTATGGAAAATATGAGGAAGGGAAAACCGATTGCAGTAATTGACGTATAAGTCTTTGCATAACCGAGTACATCATCCGGTGCACCGAAAAAATATAAAAGCGGCGACAAAAATACCAGTACAACAGTACACAATATCAAACCTATTGTAAATAGAAGAATAGAGGCATTTCCTATATAATAAACCGCTTTTTCTTTGTTTCCCTCACCCAATGAAATATTAAAAGCCGCAGCACCACCAAGCCCGAGCAGTAGAGCAATAGCAGTACAGCAAATACTAAGGGGGAACGATACATTGGTAGCGGCATTCCCCAGTTCACCAACACTTCTGCCTATAAAGAACTGATCCACTATGTTATATATTGCACCCACCATCATCGATAGAATGCTGGGCAGTGCAAACTTTCTTATTAACAGATTTATATCTAGAGTACCTAAAGGGTTGGCTTTTGCAGTTTCCATAGTTTATCTCCGAATTCATATAGTTTTTATACTTGTTTTATAGCTTTATAGTATATTTTGTCTAAATAAACTCTTCATTATTTTAACATATTTTTTAATTGTGTATTTAAAAATTGACTCATTTATTTAATCAGTTCTCATGGACTATCTATACCCCTTCAATTTCCAAGGCTTTCACTTTCTTTCGAAAAAAAACTAAATAATAAAAAAGGTAAAAGCTGTTTTGAAAGTTGCTTTTACCTTTTTTATTAACAATATAATAATGTATAGTTTTAAGTCAAATTATCATTTTATACTTTCATAAAATGTGATTGTAACACCGCCTCCCCCCATGCCCGGGTCGGAACTTAAGTACAAATTGTTGTTGAGATAGGAGTATTTGCTGTTCTCCCTAACTTCAAAAGTAGGCACAAGTGAACCGAACTGCCCGCCATTTCTTACAATAATTATTTCTCCATCGTCAGTCTGCCACAAATACCTGGCATCAATGGTCATAGGGTTGGAAAGGTTTTGATAATCCGCTCCAGCGGCCAAAATTCTAGCATTGAGCATTCCGGTTACAGTTCCTCCGGTTATGGGAATGATATTTCTGTTACCGTTCTTGGTATCGCCCACCGATTGACTTTCCCCCAGTTGGACAAATTCAGTTATAAATACATTGCCTCTTCTTTCTCCGTATGCCTTTCTGAAATCCCACGGCTGGTACGGAATATCTGCCGGTTTGGTAACAGTTATTGAATTTTGGGAATCGGGTTTTATCGTTACACCGGATATGTCATATACGCTTATCTTCATTGTTTTTGCCGACTGGTCCACAATACGCCTTGCCACATATTTTCCATTGTTTAGCCAGCTATAGTTCCCGTTCCTCGGTGCTTCAATGTCCGGTACTATCCTTAAATCCTTTTGGCTCACTGCCGTTCCGGCACTTCTGAAATATACATATCTACCGTCATCGGTTCTAAAGACCAGTATTTGTTCTACTTCGGTAACTCCATTGGAAATATCCAATTGGAAATCAAGTCCGCCGGACATAACGGAACCCCTAATTTTCTCTCCCTCAATAGTACCGCTTTTAACAACAATTACTTGCCTTTGCCCATAAGGGGTTTTCCCCAAATTATATACGGTGTCAAGGTTCATGTTGACCTCAAAAACAAGTTTGCCGCTTTCCGGTTTTGGAATTCCATCAGGCATACCGCAGGTCCAAGAATTGTGCGGAATGAGTATCGCATCCTCGGTTGACGGTATGGATGGAGTAGGAGTAGGAACCGACTCAACCGGGAAAGTCGAAATCTTTCCCAAAAGAAACTTCCTAAACAAAGCAAAATCTATCGAGTCGGCAGAGCCATCTCCATTCAAATCTGCAGTGATTGTATCGCTAATTTTGTAACTTCCCAATAGGTACCTTCTGTATAGAGCAAAATCCAATGAGTCTACATTACCGTCCGAATTTATGTCACCGGGCTTGGCAAAAGCTAAGTATGAAAAACCGAACAGTGCAACCAGTACAAGAACCAGGGCAGAAACCGAAATTTTTTTCATCTCGCAACCTCCTTATCAAGCAAGATTATATAACTGAACTTATTGAATTCCAAAAAATAAACATAATTTTCTAAAGCTTTCACCAACTTCGAAAGCCCCTTAATAAAATCCCAGGGGCTATCTACGCCCTTTGAATTTTGCGGTTTTCATTTCGGTCGAAAGCCCCTAAAAAAAGGCTTTTTATTAAATATAAGTTTAATAAAAAGCCTGTAAAAATATAATATAAAATCATTAAAACCATATATAAAATAATTTCTCGAAAACTTTAAACTTCACATTCCATAGATTTATAAATTGTAAGCTTTGTAATCGTTAAATATTATTCTGCTATGTAAACTGCAATTATAAAACTAACTTATATTCAATCTTTAATTCAATCTTTAATTTGTTGCCTTCCCGGTTAATATAATTCTCAAATAAGCAAAATCCAAGGAATTAACCTCATTGTCATTGTTTAGGTCACCTGCTATATAGCTTTCCGGATACGGTAAAGTATTGCGTTTGCCTATAAGATATTGTCTTAATATTCCAAAGTCAAGGGAGTTTACATCTCCATCCAAGTTTACGTCTCCCTTTTTAATATTATTTGTTGGTGTTGGTGTCGGTGTCGGATTAGAACCGCCTGCCATTTCTCTCAATATTGAAATTGTGCTGTCAAACCATATTTTAGCAATCTTGCTGTATCCGCCCGGATTTAAGTGTAATCCGTCGGAAGACAAATCCTGGTATTGAGAGAATTGTACATCGCTGAGTTTTACAAAATAAACTTTTTTACCCGAAGCAGCTTTCTGCTGTACAACTCCTGGAATTGTTGCATTGTACTGCTTAACTTGCTCGGGCCATGGATAGTAATCTGCTACAAATATTGTTATACCAGGTTTTCTGTTCAAAATCTGGTCTATCAAATTGCTAAGTCCTTCAGTGTTTATTCTTCCTTGGAAAACATCATTACCGCCTATCCAAAGCAGAACTACATCCGGATTATATGTATTGAGCCAATTGTCTATATTAGCTGCCACTTGAGGAATTGTCCACCCCGAATGTCCTTCATTGTCCCTATCCGGTAATGAACTAGGCCCACGTTGATTACCACCTACATAGTCAATACTTAATCCAGCTTGTGTATACAATCTGTACAATTCTGTACGATATCCACCCCAATCAGGGTCTCCCATACCTTCTGTACAGGAATCTCCTACCGGCATTATCTTTATTGTTTTTGACGATCCTGACGGTGGAGGTGTCGGTTCTGTTGGGAAACCTGGCCATTGTGGGAAGTTTGAAGTCGGTGTCGGTGTCGGATCCGTCGGGAAGCCCGGGAAACCTGGGAAACCTGGCCATTGCGGGAAGTTTGAAGTCGGTGTCGGTGTCGGATCTGTCGGGAATCCCGGCCATTGTGGGAAGTTTGAAGTCGGTGTTGGTGTTGGTGCCGGATCAGATCCGTTTGCCAATTGTTGCAATATTGTAATTGTGCTATCATACCATATTTTAGCAATCTTGCTGTATCCGCCCGGATTCAAGTGCAATCCGTCGGAAGACAAATCTTGCCATTGTGAAAATTGAATGTCGCTGAGTTTTACAAAATAAACTTTTTTACCCGAAGCAGCTTTCTGCTGTACAACTCCTGGAATTGTTGCATTGTATTGCTTAATTTGTTCAGGCCATGGGAAGTAATCTGCTACAAATATTGTTATACCGGGCTTTCTGTTCAAAATCTGGTCTATCAAATTGCTAAGTCCTTGAGTATTGACATTTCCATTAAGAAGTACATCATTACCGCCTATCCAAAGCAATACTACGTCAGGGTCATATGTATTGAGCCAATTGTCTATATTAGCTGCTATCTGAGGAATTGTCCATCCCGAATGTCCTTCATTGTCCTTATCGGGTAAAGAATTCGGTCCGCGTTTATTGCCACCTACAAAATCAAAAGGTAAGCCGGCCTGCGTATACAGCCTGTATAGTTCTGTACGGTATCCACCCATATCGGGATCTCCCATGCCTTCTGTACAGGAATCTCCCACAGGCATTATTTTTACTGTTTTTGCGGCTGTCGGTACTGTAAGCATACCGCCAATCAAAGTACCAATCAGACACAATGAAAAAAACATTTTGAATGTCTTTAATTTAAACTTTAACATTTTATACCCTCCCAAGATTTAACACTTATTAGTGCTTTCTCAATCAATTTTAAAACAACATTAATCACAAAACTTTTATCCTCTCTATCTCTCTAATCCGTTTCTTGATTGGAATTTTTACCTTACTGCAAAAATTTCCCCATAGTAAAATCCTGTCGTCAAATCTTAACTTGTGTCTGACAAGATCTTTAAGGGAAACTTGTCATCTACAAGTAACTTAAAGTTGTTTGTCAACTTATCTTCCCTAACCATGTTCCAACTCCTTTCATAATAAATTTTTTATTTTAATTGATTAAAAACTCGCAAAAACATCAATTATTCAAATCAACTACTATTCCCCTGTAGGTGGCATCTTCCCTATCGGTATCCGTAAAAATTTCATCAACCTGAAGTATAAAATTCTTATGCCTTATATATCTTCCTGGATAAGCATAGGACTCAAATGAAATTAAGCTTGAATCGGCCAATCCCGGTACCTTTCTAAAGGTTGCATTCTCGTTGAAATCCTTTGAGCCGTCAGCGGGTTTAAGAACAATTTTAAAATTCTCGTTTTTGAGATAGAAACCCGGGAAATTCAACGATTCCAAGGATATACAATTTGAGTCGGCCAGTCCGGGAACTACTTTAAACACCCAATCACCAGGCAAAATCCCGTTAGCTGAAACATAAGCTTCATAATGTATCTTGTGCTGTATGTATTGTCCCGGATAGTTGTACGCTTCAAATTTCATATAGACTGAATTTGATGCTTGTCCGTTAGGAAATTGCGGTGTTCCAAACGGAAATGTCGGTATAGGTATCGGAAATCCTGTTGTATTTGATGTTGCAGTAGGCGTTGGTGCGTTTGTTTTTGTCGTTTTCGGTGTAGGTGTGGGTGTCGGTATCGGTTTCGGTGTAGGTGTCGCTGTTCTTATAGGTGTAGGTGTCGGTGTTTTTATCGGTGTCGGTGTGGGAACCGGTGTTGGCATCGGTGTTGGAGTTGCCACCGGTTTTGGTGTTGGAGTCGCAACCGGCTTTGGTGTCGAAGTCTGCAACACCTCCGGAGTTACGTCGGGTGTTTTAGTCGGAGTTTCTGTAACAATTTCTTGAAAGTCTGTAGGCGTAGCCGGTACAACAGTCTGTGTAGTTTCAATCGAAGTAGGTGACGGAGAAGGCATGGGTGTCGGATTAAGGTTATTCATCACTTCTTGATTTATCTTCTCTATCAATTCATTTACATCTATATTTTTAGCTTCTTCAATAGTAAAGTCTTTTATACTTTCCTTCAATTCACTGAACAATTTATATCTTCCCGTGGAAATCCCCTTGCCCTGTGCATCTTTTCTTTCCGATTTGTCTGCTTTTACAAGATATACTTTTACTTTGTCGCTTTTTTCAATGCTATCCACCAATGAGTTTACTATTGAATCAAGTTTCATCTCATAGGTTTGATAATCTTTATCCTTTCCATCTTTGTTTTTGTTTAAAGTACTTGAAACCAATATATATTCTTTTCCGGCTTCAAATAAAGCCCCGTTTTCTTTAGCCGCATCAATCATTTCTTCAATAACTTTAGAGACCTCAACTTTATCGGTATTAAGTTTTCGGGCAAGATTTTTCCCGTCCTCATTCAGCGGAATCAACCCTAAAACCAAACCAGACTCATCAATCTCAATATCTATGCTCGGATTAATGTCAACACCGATATAGGCAAAAGTTTTAGGATAAGAAATAATACCGCCGATATTCAGTAAACCCAACCTTATGCCCAGTGCCAACACTAAAAATATACATGCAGCACTAAGTGCCAGCTTTACGGCCGTTGAGCTGTTACTGATGATATCCTTTCTTGAAAACACAATTTGCTTTCCCACATAAACTGTGGGAGTCCTCTTTATATAAAAGCATTGAAAATCGTCTGTAGTGACTATAGCTTTATTTTTTGTGAGTTTTATAACAATTCCTTCATACTTCATTTATACCCTCCTAAATCCCAAAGTAAATTCAAGGAAAACCGGATATTTATACTTAGCATATTTTGTTCAAGTACATTTTAAAGTTTCCATAGTCGTTCCCATATATCAAACACAAGCAAATTATAAATTCCCTGTTTCTTTCAACCGTCTTCGGATGAACGTCGATTATTTTCGAAAGCTCTTTCATTTGGAAATATTTTTTGTTTCTCAACTTGTCGTAAATCTGCTTGTTCTCCACTATTTTTTTTGCTATACCAATGCAAATTTGCTTTGAATCTTTATGTTTCGGCATATAATCGGGCAGTTTTTCAATTTTCAGTCCGAAATCTTTCAATTGTTCCGAGAAATCTCTCAATTCATAGATAAGTTCATATCTATCGATTTCCGGATCACCGCTAAACAAGTTAAATTGCTCCTCATATTCACTTTTACTGTTAAAATAGGAAAAGGGAATCTCTTTCTTGCAAACAGCGGATATCTTTCTAAAGTAATCGACTATTCTTCTCTTTATTACCATTTCTGCAAACTTCATAAAATTCTTCCCTTTATTAGCATCAAACTTTTCAATTGCCTCATCAAAAGCCATTAAACCTATGCTGTATTCATCACTGTTCTTCATATCAATAACCTTTGTCGAATAAAAACTTGAAACAACTTTAAGTATGAACGGAATATAGTCCTCGATGAATTTTTCCTTTAACTGCTTGTCCCCTTTTTTAATTTTCTCTATTATATGTGTAATTGTTTCATCCGCATAATTTATAATAGCTGAAATAAATAGCATGTTTATCTTACCTCACAATATTATTAATAAATAATCTCTTTGAGCCGCTTAAAATATCTGATATACTTCTTATAAATTCTCTTCTAAACAATTATCGGCTTTTAAACATATAAACAACATTTCAAAAGTGCAAAAAATTAAATTCTTTTAATAGTAAACATATTTTTGCACACTATTCAATCATATTCCTCACTAACAAAAATAAATTTTAAACGGCAATTGACTATTTATTTTTGGCATAAGCCAGTACCATAAATTCAAAGTAAAAAGTAAAATAAATTATTAAAGGCTTAAATGCTCTTCATCTGCTTTTCATTTTATATATTCGAGTTTCTTCTTTCGTTTGTGTTCGGAATTTTGGCATATTTTTCGAAAAAAAATTTTTTTCATCATACTTTTATAAATAATATTTTTTAGACCTATATTATTTACACAATTTTCCATGAATTTATCTTTTATAAATGGTCATAATAATAGCGTAGGGTTCATGATGGTTGAGCCAAGATTGTTATAAGGTCAACGGAGGCTTTATAACAGTCGGCCAAAGGTTTATATCGGGTTTCGCCTAGCGGGCGCCAAGGCTCGATATCAGCCGGCGGGCAGAGTATTATATATTCTGTAAGGCTGTATTTCAGTAGTTATCTCTATTGCAGTACGGTTGATAGGGATGTATAATATTCGAGCTAAGATTGTCAGAATTTTTGCAGGCATTGTTTCTTGATGACATTAGCCTATCGAATATTTTTTGGTAGTCCCTGTGGCACAGACTTTGATGCTGGAGGTTTGCTGCAGTCGAAAGATTGCAGCAGGCTTCTAAGAGATTTCTGACAGTCGAGCAAAGGTTGACATAGGTTCTGTAAAGCTTTATTGCAGTCGAAAGATTGCAATAAGGTTGTCAGGGATTTATATCAGCCGGAGTTAAGATCATCATGGGCTCTATTTATATTTTTAATTCTTTTAGGGCAATATCCGGTACATTTGTTATTATACCGTCTACTCCAATTCTGGCAAGTCTTTTTATTTCAGAGGGTTTATCCACTGTGTAGGTATTTATCTTCAAATTATCCTTTAGTGCTATTTTTCTCATTTCTTCCGTTACATTCTGATACCATGGATGTATTGCATTCACTCTATACATTTTTGCAAACAAAGCTAATCTGTGGGTGGAGGAAGTATATAAAATACCCGTCTTTATATTTTTATCCAATCTTTTTATTTTCAATAGGCTCAACGTGCTGAAGGACGATACAATAGTCCTATTTCTCAAGTTGAATTTATCTATCAGCATCACGACCTTGTTTTCTATTGAATTGAATTGCAGCCATTCCTTTTTAATCTCAATGTTGATTAATCCATTCCAATCCTCTAAAAATTTTAAAACCTCCTCCAAAGTGCAAATGGGTTCATTTCTAAACTCAGCGGAAAACCAGCTTCCAAAGTCCAAGGCTTTAAGCTGCTCCAAGGTCAGCTCATTGACCCTGCCTGTTCCATTGCTGGTTCTGTTTACTGTCGTATCATGTATAACCACCACATGGCCGTCCTTTGAAAGTTGCACATCAAGTTCAATTCCATCGGAACCCATTTGAACTGCTTTTTTTATGGCACTCATTGTATTTTCCGGTGCATATGCTGATGCTCCTCTGTGAGCTATGACAAGTGGTTTTTTCATGTTTTGCCCCCATTCGACATATCTTGCTGCGTTTTATTAACAAATTAATTTCAATCGCTACTTCTGAAACTAGACAAAGAAATTATACGTTAACATAAAAATTGTTCAATACAATATGCTCAAATCATATTCATAATAACATATAATTAAATTATATTCATCCAGTATTGTTTAAGTGATAATATTACAATTACTGTTTTAATTGTAAGCGTAAAACTGATCCGCACATGGTATGTCTAACTAAGAAGTAGTACAATCATTTAAAACCGGTTGAAAAAGTTGAAAAACTTTAAAAAGTGCAAAAACTGTATAAACTTTTTCAACCA
>Ga0134093_1000244_pt1 | contig 66230 bp, 75 predicted proteins | sample 4_1taG_FD_94452 | JGI IMG/M metagenome (GOLD analysis project Ga0134093, IMG submission 94452) | Switchgrass degrading microbial communities from high solid loading bioreactors in New Hampshire, USA - 4_13_20_68_A1 metaG | ecosystem: Engineered > Bioreactor > Semi-continuous > Anaerobic >...
AAGGGCGCGCGGATGGTCGCCAAGACGCTCAAGAGCGCAATCGCGAACGCCGAGAACAACTTCGAGCTGGACGTGTCGGAGATGGTGATCGGCCAGATCTACGCGAATGACGGGCCTCGCCGCCCCTGGCGTCGCTTCGGTGCGCGCGGGCGCTTCAAGCCGTGGATCCGCCGCACTTCCCACCTGACGGTGGTGCTCAGCGAGCGTGAGGCACAAGCAGAAGCGGAGCCGCGTGGCGCCCGTGAGATGGAGGAATAACGAGGATGGGCCGTAAAGTACATCCGACAGGCATGCGCCTGAAGATCATCAAGGATTGGAATGCCCGCTGGTACGCAGAGGGTCGCCGCTACGGTGAGCTGCTGCACGAGGACTTCGCGATCCGCAAGCTGATTGAGAGCGAGCATGACAATGCTGGTATCTCAAACATCGAGATCGAGCGGTATCCGAACCAGGTGCAGGTGACCCTGCACACGGCGCGCCCCGGCATCGTGATTGGGCGTAAGGGCACCGCCGTGAAGGAGCTGCGCCAGAAGCTCGAAGAACTCACCGGCAAGAACGTTCGCATCGAGGTTGAGGAAGTCGAGCAGCCCGATCTCGAGGCCAAGCTGGTGGCGGAGAACGTCGCGGGCCAGCTTGAGCGCCGCATCTCCCACAGCCGCGCCATGAAGCGTGCGGCGTCGCAGGCGATGCGCCAGGGCGCACAGGGTATCCGGATCATGGTGTCCGGTCGCCTGGGTGGCTCCGAAATGTCGCGCACGGAGTGGGTGCGCGAGGGGCGGGTTCCTCTCCAGACCCTGCGTGCCGACATCGACTACGGCACCGCTGAAGCCGATACGACGTTCGGCAAGATCGGTGTCAAGGTCTGGGTCTACAAGGGCGAGGTCCTGGGTGATGAACAGCAGGAGTCGGAAGGCGTTTACGTCAGCTAGGCTGGCGTTAGCCCCGACGATTGAAGAACTGTAGCGGCAAAGGCGGCCCGGCGTACGGTTGGGCTGTGCTGCCGAGTGGAGAAAGTCAAGATGTTACAGCCGAAGCGAGTCAAGTACCGTAAGCAGTTCCGCGGGCGGATGAAGGGCAAGGCGACGCGCGGCAACACCGTCGATTTTGGCGACGTGGGGCTGCAGACTCTCGAGCCTGCCTGGATCACCTCCCGTCAGATCGAGGCTGTGCGGCGTACGATCGTGCGTCAGCTGAAGCGCCGTGGGAAGGTCTACATTCGCATCTTCCCCGACAAGGCCGTCACGCAGAAGCCTGCCGAGACGCGCATGGGTAAGGGCAAGGGCTCGGTCGACCACTGGGTGGCCGTTGTCAAGCCTGGCCGTATCATGTTCGAGGTCGGCGGTGTGGACGATGAGGTCGCCGTGGAAGCGCTGCGCCGGGCGAGCTACAAGCTGCCGGTCAAGAGCAAGATCGTGAAGCGGATTGACCCCATCTCTGGTGCGGAGGTAACGGGCGCATGAAGCTCAAAGCAGCAGATTTGAGGCAGTTGTCGCCGGGCGAGCTGGAAGCCCGCCTGGACGAGCTGAAGGAAGAACTCTTCAACCTGCGTTTCCAGCGGGAAGTAGGCCAGCTTGAGGACGCGAACCGGATTCGCATCACCAAGCGGAACATTGCGCGGGTGAAGACGGTTCTCCGCGAGAAGCAGTTGGAGGCTGAGTAGAATGCCGAATACCAGGCGCAGGCTGACCGGCAGGGTGGTCAGCAACAAGATGGATAAAACCGCCGTCGTGCGAGTTGAGTACACGTCTCGGCATCCGCTGTACGGCAAGGTGATCCGCACGGCCAAGCGCTACATGGCGCACGACGAGAACAACGAGTGCCAGATTGGCGACGAGGTGGTGATCGTCGAGTCCCGGCCCATCAGCAAGAACAAGCGGTGGGTCGTGCAGGAAATCCTGCGTGAGGACCTGAGCGCCCGCGCTACCGATGTGTCTGACCTGGAAGAGGTCGAGCTTGGCGAAGAAGCCGCCGATGAGGACCAGGTCGAGGAAGCTGACGAGACCGCGGACGAGGCCGAGTAACCGAGCCGGCGGCGACCTAGTTTGACGTTTTGAGGGTAGAACAATGATCCAGCAGGAGAGCCGGCTCAAGGTAGCCGACAACAGTGGTGCGCGCGAGATCCTTGTGATCCGCGTGCTGGGTGGCTCGAAGCGCTACTACGGCGGCGTGGGTGATGTCGTCATCGCGACCGTCAAGAGCGCTCAGCCTCATGCCGGTGTCAAGAAGAGTGACATCGTTCGCGCAGTCGTGGTGCGGACCAACAAGGAATACCGTCGTGACGACGGTTCGTACATCCGCTTCGACGACAACGCCGCCGTGATTCTGGACGGCATGAGCAACAACCCGAAGGGCACGCGCATCTTCGGCCCGGTTGCTCGCGAACTGCGCGAAGAGGGGTTCATGAAGATCATCTCGCTGGCACCCGAGGTGCTTTAGCACAGGAAGGTGAAGCGGTGACAATGCGCATTAAGAAGGAAGACATCGTAGAAGTCATTGCGGGGAATGACCGGGGCGCCCGAGGTCGGGTGCTGCGCGTCATCCCGCGTGAGAACCGAGTCGTTGTGGAGTCGGTCAATATCCGCAAGAAGCATCAGCGCCCGATGCAGGCGGGCCGTGGCCAGGTGCAGGCTGGGATCATCCAGTTTGAGGCCCCGATCCACGCATCGAACGTGATGCTGGTATGCCCCCAGTGCGACAAGCGGACCCGCGTCGGCATTCGCCGGGACGAGGAAGGCAAGCGCATTCGGGTGTGCAAGGAATGTGGGGAGGACATTGACTAATGCACCCACTTAAGAAGCACTACCAGGACAATGTCCGCCCCGCGCTGCAGAAGCGCTTCAACTATGGGAGCGTGATGGAGATCCCGCGTATCGTCAAGGTCGTCATCAATGTCGGCGTGGGCGAGGCGCTGGACAACGCGCGGGCGCTGGATGCAACGGTTGAAGATATCCAGACCATCACCGGGCAGAAGCCTGTCGTGACGCGGGCGCGCAAGAGCATTGCCGCCTTCAAGCTGCGCGAGGGGCGTGCCATCGGCGTGAAGGTTACGCTGCGTGGTGAGCGGATGTGGTCCTTCCTGGACCGGCTGATGAACGTGGCGCTGCCGCGTACGCGTGACTTCCGCGGCATTCCGCCCAACTCGTTCGACGGTCGCGGCAACTACACGCTCGGTCTGCGCGAGCAGATCCTCTTCCCGGAGATCGAGTACGACAAGATCGACAAGGTCCGGGGGATGGAGATCACGGTCGTGACGACGGCGGACACCGACGAGGAAGGTCGCGAGCTGCTGCGCCTGCTGGGCATGCCGTTCCAGGGTCTGGAAGTCACCCGGCCAGAGCACATTGCTGCTAGCAAGTAGTTGGGAGTACCTACATGGCAAAGAAATGCATGCCTTATCGGGAACAGCGTCGCAAGTTCGATGTGCGCGTGCGGAACCGCTGCAAGCGCTGCGGGCGTCCGCGTGGGTACATCCGGAAGTTCGAGCTGTGCCGGATCTGCTTCCGTGAGCTGGCACTGCAGGGCGACATCCCCGGTGTGGCGAAGTCTAGTTGGTAATTAGGAGAACTGGCATGTACGTCAACGATCCGATTGCGGATATGCTCACCCGCATCCGCAATGCCCTGAATGCCGGTCATACGAGCGTATCGATTCCGTACTCGAAGCTGAAGGAAGAGCTGGCCCGCGTCCTCCTGGAGGAGGGCTACATCGAGCGGTATCAGATCCGTGAAGCTAGCCCTGTGAACCAGATCGACATCGAGTTAAAATACGTCGGTTCGCGGCGGCAGCGCCGGCCAGTCATCACCGGCCTGAAGCGCGTGAGCAAGCCCGGTCGCCGCATCTATGCGGGTTATAGGGACATCCCCTGGGTGCTCAGCGGCATGGGGGTGGCAATTCTGACGACCCCGCGCGGCCTCATGACGGACCAGCAGGCCCGGCGTGAACGCGTTGGCGGCGAGGTCCTCTGCTTCGTCTGGTAAGCAGCAGAGACCTCAGACGTCAGATTGCAGGCAAGTAGTATACAGACGAGTTCTAGACAGACGTTAGCAGGGCGGGAATGCCTGGTGTCTGACGTCTGGTGTCTGATGGAGTGAGTGATGTCTCGAATTGGCAAGAAGCCTATTCCCATCCCGGATGGCGTGACCGTCGAGGTGGATGGGAGCGAGGTAAAGGTAAAAGGCCCTAAAGGCGAACTCACCCGGCGCTTTGACCCGGATATGAAGATCGCGATTGAGGACGGGAACATCGTCGTCACGCGCCCGACCGACAGCCGTGAGCACCGGTCGCTGCACGGCCTGACCCGCGCCCTGATCGCCAATATGGTGACGGGCGTGAGCGAGGGTTATGAGAAGCGGCTGCGTGTCATCGGCACGGGCTACCGGGCGGAGATGCAGGGCAACGATCTGCGGTTGAGCCTGGGGTATTCCCATGACATCCTGATCGTCCCGCCGCCGACGGTGACCTTCGCGGTCGAAGACCGTGGTGCGGAAGTGGTCATCACCTCGCCGGACAAGGAATTGATCGGCATGGTGGCTGCTGATATCCGCAAGCTGCGCCCGCCCGAACCGTACAAGGGCAAGGGTGTTCGCTACAAGGATGAGGTTGTGCGCCAGAAGGCCGGTAAGGCCGGTAAGGTGGGCGGCTAGCCCCGCCGGGGCAGCCCCCGCCTGCATGGCGGTATGTTGGTGACGGAGAAGTAAAACCATGGTGGACAAGGCGAAACAGCGAGCGGAAGCGCGTGCGCGCCGTCATTTCCGCGTTCGGAAAAAGGTTTACGGCACGCCTGAGCGCCCACGCCTGAACGTGTTCCGCAGCGACAAGCACATCTACGCCCAGGTCATCGACGACACCGTAGGCCATACCCTGGCGGCGGCGTCGACCGTGGACAGCGAACTGGTCGATCAGGTCAAGGGTAAGACCAAGACCGAGCAGGCGAAGCTCGTAGGTGCGCTGGTTGCCCAGCGGGCGCAGGAAAAAGGTATCAAGGCGGTCGTATTCGACCGGGGCGGCTACAAGTATCATGGCCGTGTACAGGCTCTGGCCGATGCAGCGCGCGAGGCAGGCCTGGAGTTCTAAGGCCGTCAGCGCAGCACGCCGGGGTTACCCCTGGATAGCTGACACTGTAGTTGGAGAGAAACATGGGACGACGTGAACCCCGTATAAAGGAACGTGAAGAGCTTGACGAGCGCGTACTGGACATCACGCGCGTCGCCAAGGTCATCAAGGGCGGGCGTCGCTTCGCCTTCCGCACGGTTGTCGTCGTCGGCGATAACCGCGGGCGCGTAGGCGTGGGCGTCGGCAAGGCGCGTGGTGTACCGGATTCGATCCGCAAGGCCTCCGAGCGTGCTCGCCGCAACATGATCGACGTGCCGCTGGTGAACGCAACGATCCCGCATCCGGTTGAGGTGAAGTACGGCGGTGCGGTTGTCATGCTGCGCCCCGCTGCCCCCGGTACCGGCGTGATCGCCGGCGGGGCGGTGCGTGCAGTGTGCGAGGCAGCCGGCATTCGCGACATCCTGACCAAGTCGAAGGGCAGCTCGAACATGCTCAATGTGGCCCGTGCCACGGTTGAGGCGCTCAAGCAGCTCAACAACGCCTACGAGCTGGCAGAAGCTCGGGGCAAGGATCTCGAGCAGGTTCTCCCCTTCTGGATGCGCGGCAAGCAGAGCGGCGGAGAGTAACCTATGGCTAAGGATCAGAAGACTCTGCGCATTACCCTGGTGAAGAGCCCGATCGGGTATTCGCAGAAGCAGAAGGATACGGTTCGCTCGCTGGGTTTAAGTAAAATCAACCAGGTTGTCGAGAAGCCCAACACGCCGCAGATTCGCGGTATGGTGGCCAAGATCCAGCACCTGGTGACTGTCGAAGAAGTGGAGTAGTGAGAACATGAAGCTGCACGACCTGCGTCCCGATGAGGGTGCAACGAAAAAGCGCAAGCGAGTAGGTCGCGGCCATGGCTCGGGCCATGGCAAGACAGCTGGTCGCGGTACTAAGGGCCAGAATGCCCGTTCGGGCGGCGGTGTTTCGCCGTACTTTGAGGGTGGCCAGCTTCCGCTCGTGCGTCGCCTGCCGTTTAAGCGCGGCTTTTCGAACATCTTCCGGACGAACTACCAGGAAGTGAACATAGACCAGCTTGAGGATCGCTTCGAGGCGGGGGCGGAGATCACGCCCGAGGCGCTCGCGGCGGCTGGCCTGGTGCGTGATGCCAACGAGCCGGTGGTGATCCTCGGTCGCGGTGAGCTGGGGACGGCCTTCACCGTCAAGGCGCACCGCTTCTCCAAGAGCGCGCGCGAGAAGATTGAGGCTGCCGGCGGCACTGTTGAGGAGCTTGAACTGCTGGTCACCGGTGCGCGTGCAACGGTCAAGCTGCTTCCGAAGGAGCAGCTCGAGGCCCTGCGCAGTCAGCGCGGCGGGTAACAGGTAAAGAGAGGGCACCATGTCCGTTATAGAAGGGCTCCGCGAGTCGTTTCGCCTGCCGGATCTGCGGCGCCGAATCCTGATCACCATCGCCCTGCTGATCATTTACCGCTTTGCGGCGAATGTGCCGGTGCCAGGCGTGGACCGCGAGGTGCTTCGCCAGGTGCTATCGCCCCAGAGCAACATTGGGGCGTTTGCCCAGGTGCTGGACCTGCTGTCTGGCGGCGCGGTGTCGAACTTCTCCGTGCTGGCGATGGGCGTCTATCCGTACATCACCGCCAGCATTATCCTGCAGATCCTCACGCCGATCATCCCTGCGCTGGAGGAACTGCAGAAGGAAGGCAAGGCCGGGCGAGACAAGCTCAACCGGATCACCTACTATGCCTCCATCCCGCTGGCGATGTTCCAGGCCGTCGGCCAGATTAACATCTTCGGCGCGGGAACGGCCCAGCAGATCATCCCCGGCTTCGGCTTTGGGGCGGGCAGCAACATCCTGCTGACGCTGTCGGTCATCTCGATCATGACCGCCGGCACGATGTTCGCCATCTGGATCGGCGAGCTGATCAGTGAGGACGGCATCGGCAACGGTATCAGCCTGATCATCTTCGCGGGTATCGTGGCGCGCGTGCCGTTCAGCCTGCCTCAGCTCTTCAGCGCGCAGGTGGGGGCGACGGTGCGCAACGTGCTGCTCTTCGTTGTCATGACGGTGCTGACGCTCATCGTCATCGTCATCGTGCAGGAGGGGCAGCGCCGCATCCCGGTGAAGTACGGCAAGCGTGTTCGCGGTACCAAGATGTATGGCGGCGGCTCGACGTACCTCCCGCTGCGAGTCAACACGGCGGGCATGATCCCGCTGATCTTTGCGCAGTCGATCCTCACGTTCCCCGCTGTGATTGCGGCGTTCTTCCAGCGCAGCGGTTCAACGTGGGTGGCAAACGCAGCGACAACCATCAGCAACGTGTTCGGCAGTCAGGGTGGGGCGCTGCTCGGCGGCCAGATCCTGTACTGGACGTTCTACTTCCTGATGGTGGTCGGCTTTACGTACCTTTACACTGACATCATGATCAAGAACCAGAACCTGGCGGAGAACCTGCAGCGTAATGGCGGGTTCATCCCCGGCATCCGCCCCGGTCGGCGGACGGAGGAGTTCATTAACCGGGTGGTGACTCGCATCACGCTCGTCGGTGCACTCTTCCTCGGGTTCGTGGCCGTTCTGCCCGGTATCGTGCAGATCGTGATGAACCTCATCCAGCCCGGGTCGGGCCTGGAGGTTCGCAACGCGCTGTATATCATCAGCGGCGGCGGCCTGATCATCGTCGTGGGTGTGGTTCTCGACACCCTGCGGCAGCTTGAGGCGCAGCTTGTCATGCGCCATCGTGAGACGTTTATCCGCTAATAATCGGTGAATCGTCGCCCCCTGGGACTGGCGGGTAGGGCGGAGCCTGTCTCCGCCCACCGCCCCCAGGGGCTAACAAGGACACGGGGCATGACAGCAGCCTACATCATGCTGATGGGCCCGCCGGGGAGCGGGAAGGGTACCCAGGCCAAGCGTCTCGTCGAGGCGCTGGGGATACCACACGTCTCTTCGGGGGACCTGTTCCGGGCGATGAAGGTGATGGATACACCGCTTGCCCGGGAGATCCAGGCGATCATGGCACGGGGAGAACTCGTGCCGGATGAGACAACCATCCGCGTCGTTGAGGAGCGGCTGCGGGAGGAGGATGCCCGCAAGGGCGCAATCCTCGACGGCTTTCCGCGGACCGTGCCGCAGGCAGAGGCGCTTGACAACCTGCTCGCCGAACTGGGTGGGCGGCTCGAACCGGTGCTGCTGTTCCGCATCACCGAGGACGAGGCAGTCAGGCGGATCAGCGGGCGGCGCACCTGCCCGCAGTGCGAGCGCGTCTACCACGTGGCGTTCCATCCGCCTCAGGTGGAGGATGTCTGCGATGTGGACGGGAGCACGCTCGTGCAGCGGGCGGATGACCGGCCCGAGGTGGTGCGCGAGCGCTACCAGCTCTACTTGAACAAGACCGAGCCGCTTGTCGAGTACTACCGGGCGAAGGGTATCCTGGTCGAGATCGACGCCATGCGTGATATCGACCAGATCACCCCGGACATTGTGGAAGCTGTCCGGCAGCGTAGCCAGGCGACGTAAGCAGGGAACGAGAGATCATGCCCATCATTATCAAGAGCCAGCGTGACATCCAGGCCATGCGAGACTCGGCGAAGATCAACGTCGAGGCGCTGCGGGCCGTCTACGAGGCAATCCGCCCCGGAGTCACGACGGGTGAGCTGGATAAGATTGCGCATGACGTCATCGTCCGCAACGGCGGCACGCCGGCGTTTCTCGGCTACCCGCCGGGGAGCCGGCATCCGTACCCAGCGACGATCAACGCCTCTGTCAACGAGGAACTGGTGCACGGGATTCCGGGCAAGCGGGTGCTGCAGGAGGGCGATATCATCAGCATCGACTGCGGCACGGTGTACAAAGGTTTCGTGAGCGACTCGGCGTTTACTGTCGGGGTGGGCAAGATCAGCGAGGAGGCGCAGCGCCTCATCCAGGTGACGGAGGAAGCGCTGTACCGGGGCATCGAAGTTGCGGTGCCCGGCAACCGCTTCGGCGACATCTCGTACACCATCCAGCAGTTCGTCGAGGGGCACGGCTACAACGTCGTGCGCGAGTACGGCGGGCATGGCGTCGGGCGCAGCATGCACGAAGACCCGCACATCCCGAACTGGGGCAGCCCGGGGCGGGGGCGGCGTCTGCGCCCCGGCATGACGTTCGCCATCGAGCCGATGGTGATGCTCGGCAGCCCGGCTGTCCGCGTCCTGGATGACCACTGGACGGTCGTCACGGTGGACGGTTCGCTGTGCGCTCACTTCGAGCACACGATTGCCGTCACCGAAAATGGCCCGGAAATCCTGACAAGCTGGGACTAGTGTGTTATAATAACGAGTCGCGTTCTTGTGCTGGAACAAGGGCGACTTTGAAGGGAAAATGTCATGAAAGTCAGAGCTTCAGTGAAGAAAATGTGCCCCAAGTGCAAGGTGATCAAGCGCGGGAGCACAGTGATGGTGATTTGCGATAATCCCAAGCATAAGCAGCGCCAGGGTTAGCCTGAGACGCTAAGCGCAGGCGCCGCTGGCTTCAGAGCCTTGGAGAGAACAGGTAATGGCACGTATCGAAGGTGTTGACCTGCCACGTGACAAGCGGGTCGAAATCGCACTGACTTATATCTACGGTATTGGGCGCACCCGCAGCAAAGAGATCCTTGCCGCTACGGGCATCAGCCCGGATACGCGGGTCAAGGACCTGACCGAGGCGGAAATCCAGGCTATCCGTGACTATATCGGTGGCAACTACCGCGTCGAGGGTGACCTGCGCCGTGAGGTCCAGCTCAATATCAAGCGCTTGATCGAGATCGGTAGCTACCGGGGCCTGCGGCACCGTCGCAACCTCCCCGTGCACGGTCAGCGCACGAGGACGAACGCACGCACTCGCAAGGGGCCGAAGAAGACGGTTCCGGGTCGTGGCCGCCGTCGCGGTGCAGGTAAGAAGTAGTCAAGTTGATTTAAAGGCTCTTCTCACGGGGTGAGGAGAGCGGTCGATGAAGGTGGAGGAAGAATGGGTCGACGTAGACAGCAGCGTGGTGCTCCTCGCCGGGCGCGTAAGAATATCCCGTACGGGCAGGCACATATCCACGCAACGTTTAACAACACGATCGTGACGATGACCGACCAGCAGGGCAACGCGATCTCGTGGGCGAGCGCAGGGCTTGCCGGCTTCAAGGGCTCTCGCAAGAGCACGCCCTACGCCGCGCAGGTTTCCGCGCAGCGCGCCGCCGAGATGGCGATGGAACACGGCATGCGCGAAGTGGACGTGTTCGTGAAGGGCCCCGGCCCTGGCCGTGAGTCGGCTATCCGCGCGATTGCCAGCAGCGGGCTGAAGATCCGCTCGATCACCGACGAGACGCCGGTCCCGCACAACGGGTGCCGCCCGCGCAAGAAGCGCCGCGTCTAGTCGCTACCTTAACAACTGAATGAGTTGACCTGTTTACACCGGGTATCCCTCGCGCAGGGCGCCGGTGTAAGCGTGTGTAAACTTCTATGATGTCAAGTCACCTGTACGGTTCGCCACCGGGTGGCGCGACGCCAAATCATCAACCAGTTTTCTCTGACACCTATAGAAGGACGAAGCACGAAAGCACATGGCACGTTATTCTGGACCAAGATGTAAGATCTGCCGGCGCGAGGGTGAAAAGCTGTTCCTGAAGGGGGCACGCTGCCTGTCGCCCAAGTGCGCGGTTGAGAAGCGCAGTTATCCGCCCGGTGAGCATGGTCGTGAGGCCGAGTACCGCCGGAGTCGTTTGTCGGACTACTCGCTCCAGCTTCGCGAGAAGCAGAAGATGCGCCGCATCTACGGCGTCCTGGAGCGTCAGTTCCGCCGCTATTACGGCGAGGCGGTGAGCCGCCCCGGGCTGACAGGTATGAACCTGCTCAGCATTCTGGAGCGGCGCCTCGACAACGTCGTGTATCGCCTCGGCTTTGCCGACTCACGGGCGCAGGCTCGCCAGCTCGTTCAGCATGGGCACTTTAACGTCAATGGTCGGCGGACGAACATCCCGTCCTTCATCGTGACACCCGGCGACGTGATCGAGGTGCGGGCATCGAGCCACAGCCTGCCGTACTTCAAGAGCCTGCGGGAAACCCTGAGCAAGCAGGGAACCACCGCCTGGCTCAATCGGGATGCCGACGCCCTGCGGGGTGAGGTGGTGCGCGAGCCGGAACGTAGCGATATCGATTACACAATTAGCGAACAGCTAGTTGTGGAGTACTACAGCCGCTAACTTTTAGCCAGTTAGTAGGAGGACCGACGCCCGGTGTACCATCGCGGACTGGTGCGTGTCAGACAGCGCGATGGAGGCCGGCGTCGGTCTGTGAACGGGCGGCGTGGTCGGTCTGGTAAGACGGTAGTGTTTTAGGAGGCAAGTTCGTTGACCGCGAATAACATGGTGCTGCCCAAAATCGAACGTGACGCAGTGTCCCGCAACTATGGCCGCTTTATTATTGGACCACTTGAGCGTGGTTTCGGCACGACGCTGGGTAATGCTCTGCGGCGTGTCATGCTGTCATCGCTGCCAGGCGCTGCGGTTACGTCGATGCGCGTAGCCAATGTCCCTCACGAGTTCTCGGCCATCCCGAGCGTGCGTGAGGACATGACACAGCTCATTTTGAACGTCAAGCAGCTCCGTGTGCGGCTGCATGACGGTGTTGAGTCGGCCCGCTGCCGCCTGGACGTTCAGGGTGCCGGTGTGGTGACCGCCGCCGACCTGATCTGTCCGGCGGAAGTGGAGATCAAGAACCCTGATCTGTACCTGTTCAGCGTGGACGATGACCAGGCCCGGATCGAGATGGAGCTGAACATCGAGGCCGGTCGCGGCTATTCGCCGGCTGAGGAGCGGGGCCGCCTGCCCATCGGGGAGGTGCCTGTCGACGCGATTTTCAGCCCGATTCGCCGTGTGGCGTTCGATGTCGAGCGCGCTCGTGTGGGCCAGAAGACCAACTACGACCGGGTCATCCTTGAGATCTGGACGGATGGGACCATCGAGCCGGAAACGGCGATGAGTGAAGCGGCGACCATCCTCATGCAGCACCTGGGCATCATTGCAAACGTGGACCCGGCCATGTTTGCGGTGGGCCAGGAGCCTGAGGAGCCGGAGGAGCCGAAGCGCCCGGATTACTACGACCTGCCGATCGAGACGCTCGACCTCAGCGTGCGGGTGTTCAACTCGCTCAAGCGGACGGGCATTACGACGATCGGCGAGGTGCTGGAAATCCTGGAGAAGGGCGAGGATGCGATGCTCGCCATTCGCAACTTCGGCGACAAGTCGCTTGACGAACTGCTGACCCGCCTGAGAGAGAAGGGCTACCTGGGCGAAGCTCAGGAAGAAGGGGCCGAGGTCGTAGAGTAAAACGGGGTGCGGTTGGCCGCCACTCCACCCAGATAGTATCCGCATAGATGATGGATGAGGGACGTTGAGGAATCATGCGTCATAGAGTAGCTGGTCGCACCCTGGGGCGCGACACCAAACACAGAAAGCATCTGCGGCGGAACCTCATTACGGAGCTGTTCCGTCACGGCAAGATCAAGACGACTGAGGCCAAGGCGAAGGCCGTGCGTGGCCAGGCTGAGAAGCTCATCACGCTTGCCCGCAACCGGGGCGACGCCGAGCGCCTGCTGGAGCTCGTCGAGGAAGGTGATGAGGCGACGCTGCGCCGCATGCTGACCAATGCGCAGGCTGAGCGACTGCTGCGCCTGCACCAGGAGGACGATGTCGAGGGCTTGGAGCGTGAGGCGCGGTCTATCGCCGTGCATGCTCAGCGTCTTGCTGCGCGGGAGATCCGCGACCGCGACGTGCTGTCCCGGCTCTTCCACGACATCGCGCCGCGCTACATCAATCGCCCGGGTGGTTACACCCGGATCGTCCGCATCGGCCCGCGTCAGGGTGACGCCGCATCGATGGTGTACCTGATGCTGGTCGAAGGGGAAGAGGCGTAGCCCGGTTTCGCCTGAGATGTGCCGTTGCGCCCGCTACCGGGCGACTCTCGCCTACGATGGCACGGCCTACCACGGCTTTCAGCGGCAGGCCAACGCCAGCCCGACCATTCAGGGTGTTGTAGAGGAGGGATTGGCGCGCATCAGCGGCGAACGGGTCCACGTCATCGGCGCCGGGCGCACCGACGCGGGGGTGCACGCGACGGGGCAGGTGATCGCGTTCGACCTGGACTGGCGGCATTCTGCCGACGACCTGCGTAATGCGCTGAACGCGAACTTGCCCGCGGATGTCGCGGTCTGGTCGGTCGAGGAGACCACGCCGGACTTCCACCCGCGTTATGATGCGCGGCGGCGCACGTATGTGTACGAGCTGTACGTTGCCCCGGTGCGCAACCCGCTGAGACGCTGGCGCGCCTGGCACCTCCACACAGAACTGGATGTGGACATGATCCGGGCGGCGGCAGCCAGCCTCATCGGGGAGCACGACTTCAGCACGTTTGGCGTGCCGCCCCAGGGCGAGAGCGCGGTTCGCCACGTATTCGAGGCGAACTGGGAGACAGACGGCTCAGGTGAGCATCGCTTCACCATCACAGCCAACGCGTTCCTGTTCAGGATGGTGCGCTCGATTGTCGGCACGCTCGTTCTGGTCGGGCAGGGGCGCATGACAGGTGATGACTTTAGGGGTATACTCGCCGCGCGCGACCGGAGTCTGGCTGGCGCGGCAGCCCCGGCACATGGCCTGACACTTGTTAGGGTAGACTACAATGACTAAGCCATACCCGCTGCGCGAGTCAGGGCGGCGGATGGGTTGGCGAGGAGTTTTGGCAGCGTGAAGACATATACAGCGAAGAAGGAAGACATCGAGCGCCAGTGGTTCGTCATCGATGCGAAGGACCAGACGCTCGGCAGGATGGCATCGCAGATCGCGAGCATCCTTCGTGGCAAGCACAAGCCGATCTTTACCCCGCACATGGACACGGGTGACTTCGTCATCGTGGTCAACGCGGAGAAGATCCACGTTACCGGCGACCGGCTTGACCAGAAGCTCTACTATCGCCACTCCGGGTATCCCGGCGGGCTGCGTTCGAAGTCGCTGCGCCAGATGCTGCGCGACAAGCCCGAAGACGTGATCTACGAGGCAGTCCGGCGGATGCTGCCCAAGAACAACCTGGGCCGGCAGATGCTGAAGAAGCTGAAGGTCTATGCCGGGCCTGAGCACCCGCACGCGGCCCAGCAGCCGGTTAAGCTTGAGTTGGAAAACTGAGGTCTGAGGAAGAGGACACGACGGCATGGCTAGTGAGCAGCAGTATTTTGAGGGCGTTGGGCGTCGCAAGCGTGCAAGTGCCCGCGTCCGGATTTATCCCGGCGGCGAGGGCAAGATTATCGTCAACGACAAGCCCGTGGAGGAGTACTTCCGCCGCATTGACACGCTTCAGAACCTGATGAAGCCCCTTGAGGTGACCGGTACGACCAACCGCTTCGACGTGACCGTTCGCGTCTACGGTGGTGGTGTCTCCGGGCAGGCGGACGCGGTGAAGATGGGCCTGGCCCGCGCGCTCGTCAAGTATGACGAGGAGATGCGCCCCGTCCTGCGCAAGACCGGTTTCCTCACGCGTGATGCGCGCGAGAAGGAGCGCAAGAAGCCCGGTCTCAAGCGCGCACGCAAGGCGCCGACCTACACCAAGCGTTAATGCTCGGATCCGCCGGTGCGCCGGCGACCTCGCGGAGCTTTTCGCGCGGTTGGGAGGCTGCAAGCACGAGGCGGAGCAGGCGACAGTTATCGTAACCGGAACAGGCGCGCGGCTCGCGCGCTTTGTCCGCTTACCCACTGCCTGCCTGGCTGTCCAGCCAGATGGCGGGCACAACTCTGTGTCGAGTTGATATAGACCGCGCAAGCGGTCTATTTTATTCGTAACCTCTAGTGCTGCCCGGCGGGGGCGTTACGCGGGGAAGGGATGCGATGGCAGAGCTGATCGTGCTGTCACACTACCAGGTCAGGCCGCTGCTCCAGGCGCGGGAGGCCGGTGCGGCGTCGGCGGAGATCTCACCGGACCTCAACCGGACGACTGTGCGGGTGAGCATCGAGCCGGATGGGGCTGTCTTCCCCGGCGGTGAGCGGCTGCGCTGGGAGGATGCCGAGACGATTGCCGCCTCGGATAACACCTGCTACCTTCTGGAGCAGGGTGAGGTGCGGGCGATCAAGGTCTTTTCAGAGGTCACCAACTGGGTGCGCACGCTGTACCCGACGCGCAACGCGCCGACGACGCTGGTTTCCGGCCTGACGATGCACCGCATCTCGGGCACGGACCCCTGGCAGGACACGCTCAACAAGATCCGGGCGGCCAGCCCGGTCGTCGGGCATGTGCTCGACACAGCGACCGGTCTGGGCTATACGGCGATCGAGGCGGCGAAAACCGCCGAGCGGGTGACGACGGTCGAGATCGACCCGGCGGCACTTGAGCTGGCTCGCCTCAACCCCTGGTCGCAGGAGCTGTTCGACAACCCAAAGATCGAGCAGGTTATCGGGCACGTGTGGGACGTGATCGAGGAGCAGGACGACGACACGTATACAACTATCATCCACGACCCGCCGGCCTTCAGCCTGGCGGGGGAACTGTACTCCGGTGACTTCTACGCGGAGCTGTATCGCGTTCTGCGGCGCAAGGGGCGGCTGTTTCACTACATTGGCGATCCGGACAGCCGCACCGTACAGCGCACCACACAGGGCGTGATCAGGCGGCTGCACGAGGCGGGGTTCACGAAGGTCACGCCGAAGCCGCGTGCGTTCGGCGTCCTGGCCCAGAAATAGCGCCCAGAAGCAGCGGCGGCGATCATGTGGCAGAATCAACGAGTACGTTTGTCAACTGAAACGCGGTGATGATATGACATTGACCATTGTGGGGCTTGGCCCCGGCGACCCTGACGATCTCACGCGGCGGGCCTGGAAAGCGCTCTCCGAGGCCGATGAGGTCTACCTCCGCACGCGCCACCATCCCACTGTGGAGCATCTCCCGGCTGGGCCGGAACTGCACTCTTTTGACGAGGTCTACGAGACGGCTGAGAGCTTCGACGCGGTTTATGACACCATCGTCGACCGTCTGCTGAAGATAGCGGCCAGCGGGCGCGACATCGTCTACGCGGTGCCGGGCGACCCGATGGTGGCGGAGGGAACCGTCACGCGCATCCTCGAGCGGGCCGCGGGGCAGGGCGTGGATGTGCAGATCGTGAACGGCGTAAGCTTCGTCGAGCCGACGCTCGCGCTGATCGGCGTAGATGCGCTGCCGGGCCTCCAGCTTGTCGATGCGATCGACGTGGCCGTTGCCTACCATCCGCCCATCAACCCTGACTATCCGGCGCTTGTCGCCCAGGTCTACTCGCGGCAGGTCGCTTCCGACGTCAAGCTCACGTTGATGAACCAGTACGCCGACGATCACCCGGTGTGGCTGGTGCGGGCGGCGGGCACCGCCGAGCAGAGCGCGCAGGAAATGCCGCTCTACGAGATTGACCGCCAGCCGGTGGATCACCTGACTGCGCTGTACGTACCGCCGGTCCCCGCCGGGGGCGGTAAGGTCCCCATCGCCACGAGCTTTGAGGGCTTCCAGAACACCATCGCTCACCTGCGCGCGCCTGAGGGCTGCCCGTGGGACCGCGAGCAGACGCACGAGACGCTGCGCCAGCACCTGATGGAGGAGGCCTTTGAGGTGATCGACGCCATCGATGCGGGCGACCCGGCTATGCTGCAGGAGGAGCTGGGCGACCTGCTGCTGCAGGTCGTGCTGCACGCGCAGATCGCCGTCGAAGAGGGTGAGTTCATGATGACGGACGTGATCCGGCAGATCGACGCCAAGCTGAAGCGCCGCCATCCGCACGTGTGGGGTGAGGTGGACGTGCACGGCAACCCCGACGTGGTGACCGCGAACTGGGCGGCAATCAAGGCGGAGGAGCGCGCCGCACGGGGCGAGACAGAGCGCAGCGTGCTCGACGGTGTGCCGAAAGCCATGCCTGCGCTGGCTCAGGCGCACCAGTACGACCTGCGCGCGGTGCAGCTTGGTTTTGACTGGCCCGACGAGGCGGGTGTGATCGCCAAGGTGCACGAGGAGATCCAGGAGGTCATCGAGGCCAAGACGGACGATGAGCGCTTTCATGAGATCGGCGACCTGCTGCTGGTGACGGCGGTCTGGGCGCGCTGGCACGGGCTCAACCCCGAGGACGCCCTCCGCGCGGCCAACCGCCGCTTCTACGAGCGGTTCACTTACATCGAACGCAAGGCCCGCGAGCAGGGGCGCTCGCTGACGGAGATGACGCTCGATGAGATGGACGTGCTGTGGAACGAGATCAAGAAGCAGCAGAATAACGGGCAGGGGGCGAATGGCGGGTAGCATATAGCTTATGGCTATATGCGGGCCATCTGCCCCTCGCCCATAAGAGGCGCGTAACTACAGGCAGAGTGTATTAACCCCTTCTCCCCTCGTGGGAGAAGGGTGGCCAAGCCGCCTAGGCGGCTTGGCGTAGGGATGAGGAGGCTAGTAGCAACAAAAAACCGCCCGGCAACGCCGAGCGGTCTTTCAGTCGGGGCGGACGGATTTGAACCGTCAGGGCTCGCGCAGCGAGACACGCTCACACGACCCGAACGGAGGGCGGGTCGGTGGCAACAAAAAACCGCCCGGCATTGCCGAGCGGTCTTTCAGTCGGGGCGGACGGATTTGAACCGTCGACCTCACCGACCCGAACGGTGCGCGCTATCCGAGCTGCGCCACGCCCCGTAACCTGTGCTGTCGTGCGAGAGACGTCGGGCCTCCACATAGAGCGTCTCTCAGGGCCGGTCTGACCCCCACAGCGACAGGGAGTATACCCCATGGGCCCGCGCTTGACAAGGCTTTTATCTCGAAGTTTGCGAGATTCCTGCAGGTTAGGGCGCTCCGCCCCTATGTGTCCAGGTTGTGAGGTATGGTGAGTATCATAACCAGCAGCCTCAGTTTGGACAGCCACCCGCCGCGTGCTATGATCACGGCGACTTTCTAGCAGAACGGAGTTTCCATGGCAGGTCTAGAAGAACGCGAGCGACCGACAACGCTAACCGCCTGGCTGCGGCAGGTTGCGCACCCGGTAGTCTACGGCGTCGCTCGCTTCCTTATCCGGCTCGGGCTGACCGCCAACATGGTGACCGTCGCCGGGGTCCTGTTTGCTGCTGTGGCGGGCTATCTGGCGGCGCGCGGCTGGTTTTTCTGGGCGGGCGTCGTGCTGATTGTCGGCATGCCGCTCGATGCGTTCGATGGGGCGGTGGCCCGCCTGACGGGCGGTGCGACCCGCTCCGGCGCGCTACTCGACTCGACGCTCGACCGCTACGGTGAGTTCTTCGTGCTGGCGGGTCTGGCCTACTACTATGCGGTCGCCGGGCAGCCCGTGCCGGTCGTGCTCGCGTTCGTGACGCTCTTCGGCTCGGTGATGGTGAGCTACGTCCGGGCGCGCTCGGAGGGCTTGCAGATCGACAACAAGGTTGGCCTGATGACGCGCGTCGAGCGCTCCATCGTGACCGTGCTCGCGCTGCTCACGGGCTATGTCGTGGTTGGGCTGTGGCTGCTCGCCGTGCTGACCCACTTCACGGTCGCGCAGCGTGTGTGGCATGCGCTGCGGGCCGTGCGCGGCGATGATCACATCAGGGGCGACCACTGAGCCATGCTCGACCGCTATGGCATCCGGCTGGGCGTGCTGACCATCAGCTATTTCGGGCTGATCCTGCTGCTGGCCGTTCTCGTTGCCGTGGCGATAAGCTGGCGGGAGGCGCGCCGCCGGGGGCAAACACCGCACGTGCTGTTTGGCGTGCTCACCTGGGCGCTCGTGCTCGGCGTGGTGGTCGGGCGGCTGGTCTACGTGCTGGCGCCGCCGCCCTCGGTGGCGCAGATCTACAGCCGCTCCTGGTATTTCTCCCATCCGCTTGACCTGCAGCTTGGGCCGTTCGCCATCTGGAGCGGTGGGCTGAACCGTGCCGGTATTGCCATCGGAGCAGCGCTCGGCGCGCTGATCTCGCTGCGACGGCAGGGCTGCGACCTGCGCACCTGGGCAGACACCCTCACGCCGGGGCTGCTGGCGGGGCTGGTCATCGCGCCATGGGCTAATGTGGTCAACGAGCAGCTTTTCGGCCCGCCGACCGTTCTACCCTGGGGCATGGCGCTCGCGCGGCGCGCCGCCCCATACAACGATCTGACGCTGTACCCGCCCGGCACTCGCTTCCACCCCACGCCTGCCTATGTGTCGCTGTGGGTGCTCGGCGCGATGGCAGCCTGGCTGCTGCTGCGCCGCCGCTTCGCCGGGCGGTTGCAACCCGGCGAGACGTTTGTGCTGGCGGCGGCCCTCGTGACGCCGGGGATATTCCTCGCCGACTTTCTCCGCGCGGATGTTACTCGCCTGCTGCTCGGGCTGTCGATCTTCCAGTGGTTGTCGCTCGTGGTGATGCTCGGCGTCGTGATGTGGGCTGTGCGCCGTATCACCGGCGGGCGCTCCTCGTCTGCCGCGGGGTAGGGCGCTGCTCGGCGCGCTGCCCCTGCTTACCCGTTATTCAACCTCACTTAACAATCCTGCGTGAAACGTGGCGCTGACTGACGCTATAATGATGGTGTCAGTCCCCTTGTCCTTCCGGGCTATCGCTTATCCCCGTGGAGACGCGGACTCATGATTGAAGCACACGCGCTGACCAAACACTTCGACAGCTTTGTCGCCGTCCAGAACATCACCTTCACCGTTCAGCCTGGCGAGGTGCTGGCTCTGCTTGGCCCAAACGGAGCGGGCAAGACAACGACGGTTCGCATGCTGACCTCGCTGCTCCGCCCGACCTCGGGCTGGGCGCGTGTGGCTGGTTATGACATCGTCGAGGAGCCGGACCAGGTCCGCGCAAGCGTCGGCGTGCTCACGGAGAATCACGGCCTGTACCTGCGCATGCGGGGCTACGAGTACCTGGACTTCTTTGGCGAGCTGTACGGGCTGGACCCGGTGACGCGCAGCCGGCGTGCCCGTGCGCTCGCCGCGCGCTTCGGGCTGGAGGAGGCCCTCAACCGGCGTCTTGGCGAGTACTCGAAGGGCATGCGGCAGAAGCTCTCCCTCGTCCGCGCAATGCTGCACAACCCGCGCGTGCTGCTGCTCGATGAGCCGACTTCCGCCATGGACCCGCAGAGTACACGCCTCGTGCGCGACATGATCAAGCACCTGCGCGGGCAGGAGCGCACCATCGTCCTCTGCACGCACAACCTCGCCGAGGCGGAGGAACTGGCAGACCGTATCGCTATCATCCGGCGTGGCCAGATCATCGCACAGGGCACGCCGCTGGAGCTGAAGGCGCGCCTGCTCGGGCCGCCGCTGCTGGAGATTCGCCTCGCGCGGACGATCGAGGCGCTGCCCGACACCATCGCCGACCTCGTTGAACTGGACAGCTACGGGCACAACTGGCTGCGCTACCGCACGCCGGACCCCATGACGACAAACCCGCAGGTGCTTCGCCGCCTCGCAGAACACGGCGCTGCCGTTGTGACGCTCAGCGAGGTGCCGCAGAGCCTTGAGCAGGTGTATTTACGTGTTATCGGCAGCGAGCACGATGTTCCCGCGCCTTCGCAAACCCTGACCGCCTGATGGGTGTTATCTTTGTCACGTAGCTTTACAGGTAGGGTGTTCATGTCAACGCCAACATCGGTTTCATCCATAGAACAGCGAGCCGGGGTGGAGAAGCGGGGGCTGGTGCGCTCCGTCCGCTGGAACCTGTCCCGTGCGTGGATCGTGACCCGCCGCGAACTGGTCGACATGCTGCGGGACTGGCGCATCACTGCCCCGGTGCTGCTGCTCAGCCTCATCACGCCGGGGCTTGCCAACTGGGGCGCAGAGCGGCTGCTCGCGTGGATTGCGCGTTACGGCGCGACGCTGGTTGCTGACCGGATCGCGCCGTTCCTGTTGCTTGCCGTCGGCTTTTTCCCGGCGTCGTTCTCTCTCATCATCGCGCTGGAGAGCTTCGTTGGCGAGAAGGAGCGCCGCAGCCTGGAGCCGCTGCTGTCCTCACCGCTGACAGACACACAGGTCTACATCGGCAAGACTCTTGCCGCAACCATGCCGCCTACGATCGGCAGTCTGCTGGCGATGGTAGTGTACGTCGTCGGGCAGAGCCTCGCGGGGAGCCCGATGCTGGCCCCGTCAATGCTCGTGCAGATCGCGCTGCTCAACATTATGCACGCCCTGGTGATGGTCGCGGGCGCGGTGATCGTCTCCAGCCAGGTGACGAGCGTGCGCGCGGCCAACCTGCTGGCGAGTTTCATCATCGTGCCGATTGCGCTGCTGCTGCAGACAGAAGCGTTCATCATGTTCTGGGAGCATTACGGTGCGCTGTGGTGGATGCTCGTTGGGCTGGTGGTGGTTTACGTCGTGCTCGTGCGGATGGGCGTGCGCAGCTTCAACCGTGAAGACCTGCTGGGTGGTGAGATCGACGAGATCAACCTCGTGCAGATAGCGAAACAGCTCTGGCGGTTGGTGCTCGCGCGGCGTGAGGATGGCGTTCAGCGCTCCCCCTGGCAGTGGTACCGGGATGAAGTACTCGGCGCGGTGACGCGGACCCGCCCCGCGATGGCCCTCGTCGCGGTGGCGATGCTTGCCGCCTTCCTGATTGGCCGGTATTACGGCACCGTGTTCGGCGTGCCGCCCGAGGCATTTGTGCTGGATGACTGGTATGCGCGCTTCCACTCGCTGCTCATCGACACTGGTCTCTCCGGTTTGACTGGTATATTATTGGTGCTGGTACAGAATGTGCGCGTACTGCTCATCGGGACGGTGCTGGCGGTCTTCTCCGTCGGCGTGCTGGTCGTGCTCATTCTGATGCTGCCGATCGTCGTGATCGGCTACGTGGTTGCGCAGATGGCAACCGCAGGGATGGCCCCGGTCGTGGTGCTGGCGGCGCTGGTCCCTCACAGCCTGTTCGAGGTTCCCGCTGCTGTGCTGGCGGGCGGGCTGGCTGTGAGGCTCGGTGCGAGCGTGCTCGCGCCGCCGCCGGGTAAGCGCCTCGGCGAGGGTTGGCTTGAGGCCCTTGCGGACACCATCCGCCTCTGGTGGCTCTTAATCCTGCCGCTGCTTATCGCGGCTGCTGTGGTAGAGGTTTATGTAACACCCGCACTCGTCAGCATCGCCACCAGCGGCGGCTGACGCCGAGGAGAGGCAGCAAGCGTATGCCAAGGCTAGTCATACTCGGGTCTGCATCGGCAGTCCCTGACGCCGATCACGAAAACACCCATATGGTTCTGCACGGTGACCACTCCGCCGTGCTGATCGACTGTGTGGGCCGCCCGCTCGTGCGTCTCAAGCAGGTCGGCATCGACCCGGACGAGGTCGGCGACATCATCCTGACCCACTTCCATCCGGACCACGTCGGCGGTGTGCCCGGCTTCCTCATGAGCACGTGGCTCACCGGGCGCACGGCGCCGCTGCGCATCTACGGGCTGCACCACTGCCTCCAGCGCGTCGAAGACCTGATGATGGCCTACCACTGGGACGAGTGGATGGGCTTCTTCCCGGTCGCGTTCCACCACCTGCCGGAGGAGCGCGGCGTGCACGTGCTTGAAAACGCCGATTTCGACATTATCGCCTCGCCGGTAAAGCATTACGTGCCGACCATCGGTGTGCGGGTGGTGGCCAAGAAGACCGGCTTCGTGTTCGCCTACTCATCCGACACCGTGCCGACCAGCAGTGTGGTCGAGCTGGCGAGAGATGCGGACCTGCTGATCCACGAGGTGACGGCAGACGAGCCGCTCGGGCACTCCAGCGCATCGCAGGCCGGAACCATTGCGCAGGAAGCAGGGGCGCGGGCGCTCGGGCTTATCCATTACACGGTGTGGAATACAACCCCCGCTCAGCGGGAGCGGCTGTGCGACGACGCGCGCACAACCTTCGACGGCGAGGTGTTCCTGTGTGAGGACTTCCAGGAGATCCCGCTGCGAAGGTAGCCGCCCGCTATCCCCCTCCGCGTTGACGCGCGGCTCTCCGGGTGCATATACTGAGGATGAGCACCCCGTGCTCTTGATTTTTCATCGGTAGAAGGGGGATAGCATATGTCGCTGTTTGAGTTTCTGGCGCTGGTGGTCATCGCCGCTGTCGCCGGGGGGATCGGACAGGCGATTGCCGGGTACTCGCTGGGTGGCTGCCTGGTATCGGCAGTTGTCGGCTTCATCGGGGCGCTGCTGGGGATGTGGATCGCCCGGCAGCTTGGCTTGCCGGAGCTGTGGGTTATCAACATCGGCAGCAGGCCATTCCCGGTGATCTGGTCGATCATCGGCTCGGCGCTCTTCACCGTCGTGATCGGGGTGCTCACGCGTGATCGCGATTGGGCTTAGCACACTGGCATCAAACACGAACCGCCGTCTCTGTGACGGCGGTTTTGCTGTCTGGTACGGAAAGTTTCGCGCCCCTACGCGATGCTGCCCCCGCCTGCTTCCTGCAGCCAACTGCGGGCCTCGTCCTCGTTGTTGAACGCTTTAACCAGATCGTCCCCCTCATTCAAGTAGTCTTTAGCGAAGCTCAGAACAAGCCCGACGAGCGGCCCACCGCCGAGGATGGCCACGCGCGAGCCCTGCATCTTTGCGTTGTCCATGCTGGGCAGCGACAGCGTCTTGAGCGCGTCGCCGAGTTGCGAGTAGGCGGTGAGCAGGTCGAAGTTACGGATGTCGGCGAGGATGTAGATGGGCAGCGGCGACTCGGTGAGCGGCATAACCCTGGCGTGCAGCTCCTTAAGCTCCTCTGGCGAAACAGGGCTGGACAGCCGGATAGCGACAATGTTGCGATTTTCGTCCAGCCATTCGAAATCGTATGGCATCGAGCGGGTTCTCCTTCATCTCAGGTAGTGTCACGAGGCGGCGTGCGAGGGCTGCAAGCCTCTGCGTGTGCCGCACGTCACCGGATTGTACTCGTGCAGTTGCGTCGCTGGCAAGCATGGCTATATTAGAGGTTGCCGGTATCAGTGTTGTATCAGAAATACTCAAAGTACCGCCTCCAGACTTGCTTTGAACGGGGCTCTGTGTTAGAATTTTCACGGTGATAAAACACTTGTTCTAATTTTGTTCTAATGCAGGCAAAAAGCGTTTGAAATCAGGGCTCGACAAGGTGAAGTCACTCGCACGTGCCACAGTCAACTGGTGGTCACGGTCGCTCTGGCTGGAGATTCTGGCCTTTGTGGCAGTGGCTATTTTTGCATTTAGCGTAGTTTCAACTCTGCTCGACAAGGATGAGAGCATTGTGGCCCTGGCCGCACCCGACCTGACGTTACAGCAGGCGGCAGATGTACCGGCGCTGTATGAGGCGGAAAGTCAGCGTGCCACGACCGTTTCAAAGCTGTCGCCGGTCTTTACACCCTCCGTACTGTACTGGGAAGATGAAATTGTCGCCTGGGCCTCGGAGTGGGGCATCGACCCCAATGCCGCTGCCACACTCATGCAGATCGAGTCGTGCGGCAACCCGTCCGCCGAGTCGTGGGCAGGCGCGTCGGGGCTGTTTCAAGTGATGCCCTTCCACTTTGCCGAGGGCGAAAACCGGTTTGACCCGGCCACCAATGCACGGCGAGGGCTGGACTACTTCGCTCAGGCGCTCCAGCGCTCCGGTGGGCATGTCGGGCTGGCGATGGCGGGCTACAACGGAGGTATCGGCATCATCCCGCGTGATTACAATACCTGGCCGACCGAAACTCAGCGTTATTACCGCTGGGGAACGGGCATCTACCGCGAGGCGACTGCTGGATGGGACAGCAGCCCGACTCTAGAGACGTGGCTGGAGGCGGGAGGCAGGTCGCTGTGCAACCAGGCCGAGGAGAACCTCGGCCTGCGTTAAGCCTGCGGCGGCGCAGCAAAAGATAGCCGATAGATGGCACAGATGGAGGCAAACCGTCCGTCTGTGCCGTTTTTTATAGGCAGGCAGGCGCACTTTCTACGGAGTTCTAATCGTCCTATAATGTGAGCCAGGTATACTCAGCTTTGGGTTGGTGTTATACGCTATGGTAAAATAAACTTCGGCGTTTGGAGGCCCGCCCGGCAGGGCTGCCACTTCCGGGCCACCCAGACCCGATTAAGTAGGTGAGTGCGTAGCCTGCAGTTGCTGGTGAAGTGAGGGTTCGGTATGACGGCGAAGCAAAACGAGGTTGCATCCTCCCCGGCTGATAAATTTGAAACACACCACTACCATGTGGTGATGGGAGGAGGGCGTTTCGTCGTCGTGCGGCGTCCGAATGTCTGGCGACCGCCCACCGATGTGATGGAGACGGATGATCGTCTCATCGTACTGGTAGAGATCGCCGGGATGAAAACTTCGGATTTCAACGTCGCCATCACCCCGCACCAGCTTATTATCAGCGGGACGCGCCCCGCACACCTGCCCGGCTGCACGGCCTATCACCAGCTTGAGATTGGCTACGGGGAGTTCCGTACGGACGTGCTGCTGCCGTGGCCGGTCGATGAAGAGAATATTGTGGCGCACTATGAAGACGGCTTTCTGCGGGTTGAACTCCCCCGCTTGAAGCCCAAGACCGTCCGCGTCATCCCCGTCGATAGGCGCGAGGCGTAGCAGTGCGGCGGCTGGTGAGGGCTTGCAGGGATCGAATTCATTGACGCACTGAATTTGGAGTTGCGACTGACTTATGGGTAAGGAAGATCAGCACGACCCGGTCGAGGAACAGGAGCAGGAAGACCAGACACCTGAAAACCAGGTGCCCGAGCAGGACGAGGAACAGCAGACCCCGGACGTGACCGCCAACGAGGGGCAGAGCGGCGCGATTGAAATTAGGTCAAAGCAGGCAGACGACGATGAGGACACCCCCGAAATACCGGAGGAGCTGCCTGTACTGCCGCTGCGCGGGCTTGTTGTTTACCCGGAGACGGCGGTGCCGCTGCTTGTCGGGCAGCCGCGATCGATCCGGTTAGTAGATGATGTCGTTGCCGGTAATCGTCTGGTCGCTCTGGTTGCAAGCCACGACCCGGATAACGAGGAGCCCGGCCCGGATGAGATTTACCGGATCGGCACGGCGGCAGCCGTACACCGGCTGTTCCGCGCGCCCGATGGCACGATCCGCCTGCTGGTGCAGGGCCTCGCGCGTATTGCAATTGAAGACTACACGGCCACGCAGCCTTATCTGAAGGCGCGCGTGCGGCGCATCCCCGAGATCGTCGAGGATAACATCGAGGTCCAGGCGCTGATGCGCAATATAACCGACCAGTTCCGCCGCCTGAGCGAACTGGTGCCGAGCATCCCCGCCGAACTGATCGCTACCGCGCTCAGCATCGAGCATCCGCTGCAGCTTGTCTACACGGTTGCTACCTACATGCGGATGGACCTCGAGGATTCCCAGAACCTCATCGAGATGGACAGCACCACGGAGAAGTTGCGCCGCGTGATGGCGCTGCTTGGCAAGGAACTCGAGGTGCTGGAGCTGGGGCGCAAGATCCAGGAGGATGCCCAGTCGGAGATCGACAAGGTTCAGCGCGAGTACTATCTGCGCGAGCAGCTTAAGGCCATCAAGCGGGAGCTGGGCGAGGAGGACGAGCAGCAGGTCGAGGTCGAGGAATTCCGGCGGCGCATTAACGAAGCCGGGATGCCCGAAGAGGCCGAGCGCGAGGCGCGCCGCGAGCTTGACCGTCTCTCGAAGCTGCCCACGGCGGCTGCCGAGTATGGCGTGATCCGCACTTACCTTGACTGGCTGACGTCGCTCCCGTGGAACGTGTCCACCGAAGACAACCTGGACATCCCCCACGCGCGGCGGGTCCTTGACGAGGACCACTACGACCTGGAGGACATCAAAGAGCGTATCCTCGAATACCTGGCGGTGCGCAAGCTGCGCCGCGAGCGCAGCGAGGAGGCGGGCGAGCAGTCGGAAGGGGAGTCCGACCCCACCGACTACATCCGTCGCGAGCGCGAAGGCGTCATCCTGTGCTTCGTCGGCCCGCCGGGCGTCGGCAAGACGTCGCTCGGTGCGTCCATCGCGCGGGCGACCGGACGTAAGTTCATCCGCATGAGCCTGGGCGGTCTGCGAGACGAGGCGGAGATCCGGGGGCACCGGCGCACGTATATCGGGGCCATGCCGGGCCGCATCATCCAGGCGATCCGCCGCGCCGGGACGAACAACCCGGTCATCATGCTCGACGAGATCGATAAGCTCGGGCGTGACTTCCGGGGCGATCCGGCCTCGGCGCTGCTTGAGGTGCTCGACCCGGAGCAGAACTCGCAGTTCCGCGACCACTATCTGGACGTGCCCTTTGACCTGTCGCAGGTGATGTTCATCACCACCGCGAACATGCTGGAGCCGATCCCCGGTCCGCTGCGCGACCGTATGGAGATTCTCCAACTCTCAGGCTACACTGATAACGAAAAGGTGCGCATTGCGCAGGAGTATCTCGTCCCGCGGCAGATTCGCGAGAATGGCCTGCGGCCCGAGGAGATCTCCTTCAGCGACGACGCCATCCGCACCATCATCCGCGACTACACGCGTGAGGCCGGCGTGCGGAACCTGGAGCGGGAGATCGGCGCGGTGTGCCGCAAGATCGTTACCCGCATCGCCGAGGGGACGATTGAGTCGGCCCACATCGAGGCGGATGATGTGCGGGAGTTCCTGGGCAAGCCCAAGTATTACGGCCTGGCCGAGATCGCGGAACGCACGGACATCCCCGGTGTGGCGACGGGCCTCGCCTGGACGCCGGTCGGCGGTGACGTGATGTTCGTCGAGGCGGCCCGGATGCCCGGTCAGAAGGGCTTTATCGTCACCGGGCAGCTTGGCGACGTGATGCAGGAGAGTGCGCGGGCGGCGCTCAGCTACGTGCGGTCGCACGCGCAGGACCTGGGCATAGACGAGAAGTGGTTTGACCAGAACGACGTGCATCTGCACGTGCCGGCGGGCGCGGTGCCCAAGGATGGGCCGTCTGCCGGTATCACGATGGCGACAGCGCTGGCGTCGCTCCTGACAGGTCGCCCGGTTAAGAGCAACCTGGCGATGACGGGTGAGATCACGCTGCGCGGGCAGGTGCTGCCCATCGGCGGCGTGAAGGAAAAGGTGCTGGCCGCTCACCGGGTTGGGCTGGATACGGTCATCCTGCCCCGGCGTAACGAAAAGGACCTGGACGATATCCCGGAGGAAATCCGCGAGAAGATGAACTTCATTCTCGTTGACCGGGTGGACCAGGTGCTTGAGGCGGCGCTCGGCGAGCCGGTACTCTCCCCGGATGGGGCAAGTACCGAGGAGGCAGGTGAGCCAGTGCTCGAGACGGTCCAGAGTCAGGAGGCGGCGGATGGCCAGAGTGCTGATAGTTGACGACGACCGGACGACGGTAGATTTGCTGAAAACGCTGCTGCAGTTCGACGGGTTTGACGTTGCCACAGCGCGTGATGGCGCGAGTGCGATGAGCCGCGCCCATGACTTTCAGCCTGACGCCTTTCTCGTCGACTATCACCTGGCTGACGGCGACGGGACCGATCTCGTCGAGGCCCTGCGCGGGGATGCGACCTTCAGCCAGACGCCGATCATCGTTGCATCTGGCATGGAGCGCGAGCAGGAAGCGCTGGCTTCCGGTGCGGATGCGTTCCTGCCCAAGCCGTTTGATCCGCTTGATCTGATTGCGCTCCTTAACAACCTATTGAACGGAAGGTAAGGTAAGGAACCGGCCCCGTGTTGCGCCCGGAGCTGGCTGGCGGTTGCCTGCTGGCTGACGGGCGGGCGGGAGCGTGTGCAGCAGCCGCACTTGCGGGAGGCGCACCACCCGCTAATTGAGTGAGGGGGCGGGGCCGGCATTAAATCTCGTTAGCTTCGTAGTCTTTCATTAATTGAAGGGAAAGTAGAATTGTCTCGTGAGTGCGAAAAACAAACGACCCAATAAGCAGTGGTACCGGATGGATTTGCACCTGCACACGCCTGCCTCGAAGGATTACCAGCAGCCGGGAGTTGATTACCTGGACATTTTGCAGCAGGCAGAGCGGCGGGGGCTCAACATTATTGCCTTCACGGATCACAACACCGTTCGCGGCTATGCCGAAATGCTCGATGAGATCGAGCAGCTTGAGTGGTTGGAGCGAGGGGACCGTATCAATTCGGAGGAGAGGTACCGGCTGAACGAGTACCGCCGGCTGTTTGAGAAGATGCTCATCCTCCCCGGCTTCGAGTTCACCGCCATGTTTGGCTTCCACGTCCTCGGTATCTTCTCTCCCGACACTGACGTGCGTATGCTGGAGCACCTGCTGCTCGAACTCAAGGTCCCTGCCGAGACGCTGGATCACGGCGAGACGAATGTCGGCGCGACGTCTGACGTGCTGGCCGCCTATGAGGCCATCGCGGAGATGGGTGGGCTGGCTATCGCCGCCCATGCGAACTCCAGCCATGGCGTTGCCATGCGGGGGATCTCGTTCGGCGGGCAGACGCGCATCGCTTACACTCAGGACCCGAACCTCTGCGCGCTGGAGGTGACCGACCTCGACAAGCGGGGGCGGCGCACCACCGCACGCTTCTTCGACGGCTCCAAGCCGGAGTACCCGCGCCCGATGCGCTGCATCCAGGGCTCGGATGCGCACCGCCTGGAGCGCGACCCCCGCAATCCCAAGAATCTCGGGGTAGGGGAGCGGGTCACGGAGATCCTGCTGCCGGAGCTGTCGTGGGCGGCGCTGTACGACGTTTTCCACAGCAACGACTTCTCGCTGACGCGCCCGTATCGCGGCAGCCACATGCCCTACGATCACGTGGCGGCGGCACGGCAGGAGGGGCCGTCCATCGTGCAGGCCTTCCATGAGAGCATGTCGGTGCGCGGCGGGCGGCTGTACGCTGTTATCTCGGATGTGTGCGCCTTCTCGAACACAAACGGCGGCACACTCTACATCGGCGTCTCCGCCAACCCGAAGGTCAAGCCGGTCGGGGTGGATGATATCAACGAGGCGGTTGAGTTGCTCCGCAACGAGATTCACCGGCGCATCACGCCGCCGGTGGATGTCAGCATCAACGTGATGAAGACCGAGGGCGTGCCGGTCATCCGGGTGCAGGTGCCGCGCGGGGATGATCCGCCCTATGCCATCGATGACAACAAGATCTACCTGCGCGACGAGACTGAGACCAGCCTCGCCGTGCGTGACGAGATCGTGCAGCTTGTTCTGCGTGGCGCGGGTGCGCAGCATCAGCACAACAACCCGCCTGCGCAGAGCCGGCCCGTTGTCGTCGAGGCAGAGCCGGAGCCGCTGGCAGCGGAGGTGGGCCCGGACGAGACCGAGTTTGAGGAGGCCGATGTCGATGCGCCGCGTACCGGCGTCGAGATCGTCGCCAGTGAGAAGCGCAACGACACGTACTACCATCACCTGCGCGACCTGCGGAATGGCAACATCGTCCGCAACGTGACGCGCAAGTCCGCGCGCAAGCTGTGGCACTACGCGATCACCCAGCGCGAGGACAACATGGTCAACACGGCCAAGCTCGAGTGGCACAATGGCATCGCTCTGATCCAGAGCTACAAGCGCGCGGGTAAGACGCGTTACGACCTGGCGCAGCGCGACAACGGCAAGATCCGCGTGTACTATGGCGTGACGGAGGACGGCATTCAGGATAGCCGCCACCATGCCTGGCGCGTGCTGCTCAACATGAATGACGAGGACTAGCTACCTGTGCGCCGTGTAGCGGTTGTGACAGTGAGCGACCGGGCCTTTACCGGCGATTACGAAGATCGGTCTGGCCCGGTCGTTGTGCAGATGGTGCGTCAGCGGCTTGGCTGGGAGGTCGTCGAGACGAGCGTTGTGCCCGACGACCGCGCGCGCATCAGCGCCGAGTTGATCCGGCTGGCGGACGACGCCGGGGTGGACCTCGTGATCACGACGGGCGGGACGGGCTTCGCGCCGCGCGATGTCACGCCCGAGGCCACCCGCGACGTGATCGACCGGGACGCGCCCGGCCTGGCGGAAGGGATGCGGCTGGCGTCGCTGCGCGTGACGCCGCATGCGATGCTCTCGCGAGGGGTGTGCGGCATGCGCGGGCAGACGCTCATCGTGAACCTGCCTGGCAGCCCCAAGAGCGCGGGCGAAAACCTGGAGGCGATCCTCGCGGTGCTGCCGCACGCGCTCGACCTGCTGACCGAATCGCCCGACTCGGAAGCCGGGCACCATCTCAAGCACGCCTGAGCGAACCAACTCACAGGGCACGGCTGACCACGCCGTGCCCTTCCCTGTGCCTGCCTGCGCCGCCTAGCTCCTCGGAGGCTCCCCCGCGCTGCCCGGACGGCCCTGCCGCGCCGCCTGCGCCCCTCTGTGCGCTTTCAAGTTGCCTCTGCGCCGGGATTGGACAGAATTGGCTTTTCAGCTATCATTCTAGCCATCCAATCCTTTCTCCCCGCTTGAGGAGGCGCACCACACATCATGAAGAATTGGAAAAAGATCGCCTACGCCGCCGGCTCTCTCGGGACGGCGCTGTCGTATCAGGCCTTCGTGAATCAGGTTCAATTCCTGTACGTCGATGTGATCGGCCTGAGTGCCGGGCTGATCGGCACGGTCTGGCTGTTTTACGGGCTGTGGAATGCCATCAACGATCCGCTGATGGGGCAGCTCAGCGACAACACGCGCACGAGGTTCGGGCGGCGCATCCCGTACATCGCCTTTGCCTCGCTGCCGATGGTGATCTTCTTTGTGCTCGTCTGGGTGCCGCCTGTCGAGGTCGATACCTGGCTGCTCGTGGCCTACTTCATCGTCGTCGTCTTTGCCTTCGACACGCTGTGGACGCTGGTCGTCATCGCGTGGACGGCGCTCTTCCCGGAGATGGTCTCGAACCTCGACGAGCGCGCGGGCATCTCGGCGTGGCGGCAGGTGTTCAGCATCCTGGGGCTGATCTTCGCGCTGGCGCTCACGCCCATCATCATCGACAACCTCGGCTGGCGGACGATGGCCTTTGCCTTCGGCGCGGTGACGCTCATCTCGTTCTGGGTGTCGCTGCTGGGCAGCCACGAGAACCCCGAGCGGCACGAGGCCAACAACAAGCTCTCGCTGATGGAGGCGCTACGTGCCAGCCTCACGAATAAGAGCTTCCGCTGGTTCCTGCTGGCAAACCTCGCCAAGGAGTTCATCTTCAACATCCTCGTGGCGATGCTGCCCTTCTACGCCAAGTACGTGCTCCAGCTTCAGGATGGCCCCGTGCTGGACGCCGCCACGCAGCAATCGCTGCTGCTCGGCGTGCCGTTCATCCTGTCGATTCCTGCGATGGCGGTGTGGGCGAAGATCACGCAGCGTGTCGGCTCGCGCCGCGCCTGGATCTACGCGACGCTGGCCTTCATCCCCGGCCTGCTGGTCGTGATGTTCTCCAGCAGCTTTGCCGCCGGGATGATCGGTACGTGCCTGCTGGTGCTGGGCCTGCCGGGGCAGTTAATGCTGTCCGACCTGCTCATTGCCGACGTGATCGACGAGGACGAGACGATCGTCGGCTACCGACGCGAGGGGATGTTCTTCGGCATGAACGGGGCGATCATCCGGCTGGCGTTTTCCATCGAAGGGCTGCTGTTTGCGATTGTGCCCTCCCTGACGGGCTATGATCCCTCGCTCGCGGTGCAGCCTGAGTCAGCGATATGGGGCTTCCGCTTCCTGATCGCGGGTGCGCCGCTTCTCGCCATTGGGGTGATGATCTTTGCGCTGAGGCACTACCCGCTGCACGGCGAACGCCTGCTCGCCGTCCGCAGCATGATCGACCGCCGCGAGCTTTCGGTGGGCTGAGCGCACTTATTCCCCACTAATTGGGGGGCCACCGGGCGCGGGTTGCGTCCTATGCTGGGGGCAAGCAAGGAGAGGGAGTATGCGCGCTCTGGAGCCGGTCGATACGCAGGTGCTGACGTGGACGCAGCCGAAGGTTATGCAGCGCCATTTTGAACTGCGCGCCGGGGATGACCTCGTCGGTTCGCTGACGTGGAGCGGCTGGTTTACCAACCGCGCAGTTGGCCATACTATCAGCCGTGAGTGGTACTTTGACCGGCACGGCCTGTGGAAGCCCCGCATCACGATTGAGGATGCAGGCAGCGGCGTCGAGATCGCGCACATGACGTACAAGTGGATGGTGCAGGGTGATATCGTCTTTGGGGACGAGCGCCGGTATAACTGGCGCTCGTCCAACTTCTGGCAGACACGCTGGGAGATGACCGACCCAAACGGCCTGACGGTGTATGAGTTGAAGCTTACCAACCAGTGGTGGCGGTTTGCGGCGGAGGTCCACCTCTTGCCGGAGGCCAGAACCACGCGAGAACTCGACGTGTTGCTGCTCACCGGCTGGTACCTCGCGTACCTGATGAAGCAGAGCTCCGCCGCTGCCGCATCTTAATCAGCGGTGACGTGGCTGCCGATGAGCAGCCGCAGAATCTCGTTCGCGCCTTCGCCGATGCTCATCAGGCGCTGATCCCGGTAGATGCGCTCCACCGGGAACTCGGTGCTGTAGCCGTAGCCGCCATGAAGCTGCAGCGCCTCGCGGGTGATAAACTCGGACGCCTCTGAGGCGAACAGCTTGGCCATGGCGGCTTCGTGCGTGTAGCGCCGTCCCTGGTCCTTGCACCAGGCCGCGTAGTACGTGAGTCGCCGCGCCGCCTCAAGGCGCGTAGCCATCTCCGCCAGCTTCATGCGGACACCGTCGTGCTCGGCCAGGCGTTTGCCGAACGTCTCGCGCTCGCGCACATAGCGCACCGCCTCATCGAGCGCCGCCTGCCCAAGCCCCACACACACCGCGGCAATGCCGATGCGCCCGCCGTCCAGCACTTCGAGCGCCTGGTGCAGCCCTCGCCCTTCCTCACCCAGCAGGTTTTCCAGCGGAACGCGTGCGTTGTCGAACGTCAGCGGGCACGAGTGCGACCCCCGTACACCGAACTTGGGGATCGGCGGGCCGACCTCAAACCCCGGCGTATCCCCGTCTATGAGAAGCATGCTCAACCCGCGAGAGGGCTTCTCCGCCTGCGGGTTGGTGCGCACCAGCGTCACGACCACCGGCGCGCTCGACGCGTTGGTGATCCACATTTTGCTGCCATCGACGATCCAGCTATCCCCTTCTTTGACCGCCGATGTCCGCACGCCGCCCGCCAGGTCGGAGCCTGCGTCCGGCTCGGTGAGCGCCAGCGCGCCCAGAACTTCGCCGCTCGTCAGGGTAGGGAGATACTTGGCCTTCTGCTCCTCCGTGCCCCACTTGACAATCGGCGCGCAGCACAGGCTGTTGTGCGCGGCAACGGCCAGCGCAGTGCTGCCGCAGGCGCGAGCGATCTCCTCCAGGGCGATGACGGCTGTGATGCTGTCCAGCCCAGCGCCGCCGTACTCTTCCGGCACCTGCAGGCCCAGCAGCCCGAGCCGGGGCATCTGCCGGATCGCATCCCAGCGCAGTTCCTGCTTCTCGTCTACCTCGGCGGCGTACGGCGCAAGCTCCCTGGCGGCAAAATCCCGCACTGCTCGCTGAAACAGCCGCTGCTCCTCCGTCAGCGAAAAATCCATCGTGTCTCCTCACATGTTGAGTTGAAACTAAGGCAACAGGAAGGTGAAAACCGCAGTTTTCATTATAGCAGTAAGGGGCGTTGAAAAGAATTGAGGTGCGCTGCCCGATGTCGTCCCGCATGACCAACTGCACTATACTCAGGGCGAGGCATGAAGTGAGGGAGAGGGTGCGGTAAGGTGAATGGAAATGGTGAACGGGGGAGCAGCGCGATCGGGGCCGGGGTGGCCATCGGCCTGGCGATAGGCGTTGCCGTCGGCATGGCTTTTGACAACCTGGCGCTGTGGCTGTCGATTGGCGTTGCGCTCGGGCTGGCAATCGGCGTAGCGGTGAGCGGCCAGTCGTCAGAGCCGCCCCCGCGCCCCGACGAGCCACCCGAAGAAGAAGATCAGGCGCAATCCTGAGCAACTTGCCGGGCTGCCGTGCGTATAGATCACTGTAGAGACTTACGAGGGAGCAGAGTCACGTGACAGATCAAGACAAAGGCAAAAAGAATCTCGGCCCGCGCCCGTGGGGTTCGGAGCCCATCCGCGGGCTGGATTACAGCTATCTGGACATCGATGAGCCGCCCGTAGTTGACCCGACGCCCGTGATGCCTGAGGTGCATGAGTTCAACGCCGCGCAGGCGCAGGACTTCTACCAGCGCATCCGGGGCAAGGTGGTAAGCTGGGCGGAAGGCGCCGGGGCGGGCAAGGAGATCACCAAATACGTCCTGCTCGTGCCGGACATCGTCGCGCTGATGGTCCGCCTGATGGGCGACTCGCGCGTCTCCGGCACGCTCAAGGCGGAGATCGCCGCGGCGTCGGCCTACATCATCCTGCCGGTCGACCTCATGCCCGAGGCGGTGATGGGGCCTGCCGGGTTGATCGACGACGCTATCATCGGCATGATCGCGCTGAACCGCGTCTTTAAGGCAATGGGGCAGGCGGGTGCGGATATTCTTCGCCAGTACTGGGACGGCGACGAGGACGTGCTCAAGGTGATGCAGGAACTCCTCGACCGGGCCGACCGCTTCGTGACCGGCCCGGTGTGGAGCGGCATCAAGAAATTTATGTCCGTCGCGGCGGATGAACTGAAGAGCGTCGCCGCAGACGTTGCCCAGAGCGCGCGCACGTCGCAGACGCCGAAGCAGCTCAGCAGCGGGCCTATCATCGAGGGCTCGTACCGGCCCATCCTGCCCGCCGGGCAGCAGGGTCCGAGCGGCCCCGATCCGAACGACGACGATCAGTGGATCATCCCGCCGAACGAGCGCCCGAACCGCCCGTAGTTAGCGAGGAGACAGCCAGGGTGGGCTCACGCCCACCCTCAATCACACGCGCCGTCAACCGCCGCCACGATGGTTCCATCCGGGCGGACGACGGCGCGCGCCATGTGCGGCGTATTGAACGCGCAGCCGGTGCGCCCCTCGCGGTCGATGGTGATCACGCCGCCCAGCCCGTCGATGCGCTTGTCGCTCAGCCGCCGGATCACCTCGTCGGCGGCCTCCTGTGCGGTAAGCCCCGTGCCCATCAGGTCGCAGGCCGTCTTGCACACCACGAGCTTCATCAGGCTCTCACCGTGCCCCGTCGCCGACGCCGCGCCGGTGAGGTTGTCGGCATAGGCCCCGCACCCGATGAGCGGCGAATCGCCCACGCGCCCGGACATCTTGTTCGGGGTGCCGCCGGTTGACGTTGCGGCAGCAAGGTTGCCGTAGATATCCCGTGCGACCGCGCCGACCGTGCCGTGAACCGGCCCCTTGAACGCGTCACGGGTGCGCCGCTCGGGGTTTTTCTGCCATTCCTTCCAGCGCTCCAGTTCCCGCCCCACGAGCAGTTCTTCTTCCGGCAGGCGGGGGATGCCCATTTGCTCGGCGAAAGCCTGCGCGCCGATGCCGACGAGCAGCGAATGCTCTGTCTCCGTCATGACAAGCCGCGCCAGACTGATCGGGTGCTGGATGCACTGCACAGCGGCGACCGCGCCGCTCTCAAGCGTCCTGCCGTCCATGATGAGCGCGTCCATTTCGATGTGCCCCGCCGAGTTGAGATGGCTGCCGCGCCCGGCATCATAAGCCGGGTCGTCCTCCAGCGCGCGCACGACGACCTCGACGACGTCCAGCGCCGATTGGCCCGCTTCAAGCATCTGCCAGCCTGCCTTTGCAGCGGCACGCACACCGGCGATGTGCGCCGGGTGGTCTTCCTCGGGGATTTGCCACGCACCACCATGAACGATCAGAGAGGGAGTTGTCGTCATCGATGCTCCGGTTGTTGTTTCAGTGGTTCAGCTAAAGGCGAAGGCAATCATACCCTGAGCCTGCCGGTTCGTCATCCACTTTCTGTATCCTGCGGGGCGGATGGCCTGCTCTGACGGGCCTGCCAGCCGCCTGCGGCGAGCGTCGCTGCGGCCAGGAGCATGGCGAAGCTCGTCGCCAGCAGGTAGCGCGGAACGCCGCCGAGCGCCCACAGCACGTAAGGCAATAGGAACAGCAGGCCCGCGATGAGCGCGGCAACGAGCGCCCGCCCCCAGCCCCCGTGCTGCCGGTAGGCGCGCACACCCGTGATCGCCAGTGAGAGGGCGGACAGCACGGCACTGAGTGCAATAGCGCCATAGATGAGCACCGTTCCGTAGTTTCGCGGGGAGAGCGCGAGTGCCGGCTGCATCGCCAGGGCGGCCAGCCACGCCAGCCAGCCGCCTGCGGGCGGCAGAAAGGCCAGCCAGTTCCGCCGCTCGATCAGCACGGCGAAGGTCGCCATGCCGAGCAGGACGAGCGCCCCGGCGAGCATCGCCTCACCCCGGAGCAGGAACAGCACCTTACCGGCGGTATCGATCTCCGCCGGTTCGTATGGCCCAACGGCGACGCGATGCCACTCGCCGTCCGGTGTGCGGGTCAGGACGCCGTCATGCCCCATCGCGGCGACGACGTTCCCGGTTTCAGCATCTACAATCAGGTCGAGCGGGCCGGGGATGGCAATCGTGCTGCTGTTGCCCGCCTGCGCCTGGAAGGCGCTCCGCGCCTCGCTGCCGCGCAGGTCTACCTCACGCACCCATGTTTCGCCACCGTCCGCCGAGCGCTCGATGCCCACGCCCGGCTCGGCGCGGTAGACGATCTCCGGGCTGCCGGGCACGCTGACCTCCCACGGTTCGCGGTGCCGGTTGCAGCCGGTTGGCTCGAACTGACCGGGCTCGAGCGGTTCCCACCTCAGGCCACCGTCACGGCTGGCGTAGCTGCCGAACTGCGCCCACGACGAACGCGTGACAAGCAGCCCCGGCTCGGGCTGCTCGATGCACTCGATGCCGTAATTGGGGGCAGGGGAGTTGGCAAGGGTGGCAAGCGCGGCCAGCGCGAGCACCGTCACGCCGTAGCGGGGCAGGGGGCGCGGCTTAGCAGGATCACACGCCTGCCAGACTGCCCACCCGGCGAGCAGCGCGGGCAGGGTCAGCAGGTCGGTCGGGTCGGCGAGCAGTTGCGAGGGCGCGCCGGTCAGCGCCTCGATCACGGGCAGTGCGGCGGCGTGAATTGCCGGGACGCCCTTGATGAGCGCAAATGTCAGGCCGGTCAGGCCGAACGCAAGCCCGCCGACAATCTGCTCCTGCCGGGGCATGCGCGCCGGGATAACCCACGCAAGCACGGCTGCCAGCACGAGCGGCGCGAACACCAGCCAGGCGGCATCGCCGAGCTTGCCCGTCACCCAGGAGGGCCACAGCCGGCGGAAGATGAAGTCATTGGCTAACAGCAGGACGACAGCACTGATCGTCAGCGGGTGGGCGAGGCTGGCGAAAGCTCGCCGGTAGGCTCCGTTTCCCATGCACTCTCGTTTCTAGACGGGCGGATTTCTGCTGCCCGCGAGTTGGTGACACCGAATGCCGCATCAAAGAAGCGGGTGACGCGGTCAGTATAGGCCACCGGGTCGAATTGAGCCAGTCCGCCGCGCCCGGCGTCTTCCGCTATCCACAGCTCTGTCGATTCCGGCGAGGCAGCCTCCATCAGCCGCAGGCCGTCAAGCTCGTCACAGCCCGCATGGATGAGCAGCAGCGGGCGCGGGGCGATCTTGCCCACGACGTCCACCGGGCGTGCCTCGTCCAGCGGGATGCCTTCACGCTCGATAAACCAGAGCGTCACCCGGCGCAGGAGCCGGTCGTAGAAGTCGGCGTTGGGGTCCGGCTCAAGGAGGCGATCTTCGAGCGTGGCGTAGCTGCCCACGGAAACCACAGCTTCAATCCGCGCGTCCTCAGCGGCGGCGAGGATGCTCGCCGTGCCGCCCTCGGTGAACCCCAGCACGCCGATGTGCTCCACGTCGGGCCGTGACGCGAGGTAGTCCACCGCGCCGCGCAGATCGCGGGCTTCGTGTACGCCTGCTGTTGCGGGCAGCATGGGGTCCTTGCAAGTGCGGTGTTCAAAGACGAGCGTGCTGTAACCTGCGTCGGCCAGCAGCTTGGCCTCGGGCAGCGCGTAGCACGTGTTGCTCCCCTGGCCCGGCAGCACCACAATCGCGATCTCCGGGTGCGCGCTCCCCGGGCTGTACCAGCCCTCAAGCGTGATGCCGTCCCTCGACCTGATTGTGACCGGCTCGGTGGTGTAGCCCTCAGCTTCGAGACTGTCACGCTCGCCCCGACAGCCGCTGTACAGCAGGCGGTGTGCGTCGTAGTTGGCCTTAAGCAGCGTACAGAGCACAAACGCCACCGCCGGGATAATGATCGCCGCAGCGATCAACTTCAGGGTGGTGTAGGATGATGTCTGCGAAGCAACCACGGGTGGTACACCTTACCATACGGATTTTACGTTTACCTATTTTAACCCGGCTTGTGATCTAACCTGGAGAATGATTGTCAGCTTTCTAAGGTTATCATCTTCGCATGATGGCACAGGGATGGGGCAGGGGCACAAGAAAAGGCAGGGCCGCCGGTCACAGCCCTGCCTTCGTACCAAGAGGACAGCGCGCCTAGCGCTCGCCGAACTTCTGCCGTAGCAGATCTTCCAGGCGCGGGGTGCCGATCACGTCCAGTTCGTAGCGCACACGCTCAACGGGCAGGCGCACGTCGATGATGCGGCTGAGGTCGATGGGCGTGGCGGCGATCACGAGGTCGGCGTCCGCATTGTTGATCGTCTGCTCAAGGTCGGCCATCTGCTGATCGCCGTAGCCCATGGCAGGCAGCACGTTCCCCGTCGAGGGGTATTTGGCGTACGTCTCGGCAATGGTGCCGACGGCAAAAGGCCGCGGGTCGATGATCTCCGCCGCGCCGAAGCGCTGTGCGGCGACGACACCCGCGCCGTAGGCCATCTCGCCGTGCGTCAGCGTCGGCCCGTCTTCGACGACCAGCACGCGCTTCCCGGCGATGCGGTCGGGGTGATCCACGAAGATCGGCGAGGCGGCCTGCACGATGGTCGCCTTCGGCGCAAGCTCGCGGGCATTGGCGATGACGGTTAGCACGTCGTCGTAATCGGCGGTATCGACCTTGTTGATCACGACCACATCGGCGAGCCGCAGGTTGGCCTCGCCGGGGTAGTACTGAAGCTCGTGGCCGGGCCGGTGCGGGTCCACGAGCACAATATGCAGGTCGGAGACGTAGAACGGCACGTCGTTATTGCCGCCGTCCCACAGGATGATGTCCGCTTCCTGCTCTGCTTCGCGCAGAATGGCCTCGTAGTCCACACCCGCGTAGACCACAATACCCCGGTCGATGTGAGGTTCGTACTCCTCGCGCTCCTCGATGGTGGTTTCATGCTTATCAAGGTCGTCATATGTGGCGAAGCGCTGCACGGCCTGCTTGGCGAGGTCGCCATAGGGCATGGGGTGGCGGATGGCGACGACGCGATACCCGAGCTTCTGCAGGGCGTCCGCAACGTAGCGGGTCGTCTGGCTCTTGCCGACGCCTGTCCGCACCGCGCCAATGGACACGACCGGCTTGTTGCTCTTGAGCTGCGTGCTTTTCAGGCCCATGAGCCGGAAGTCCGCACCGGCGGCGTTGACGATTGAGGCGCGATGCATCACGTACTCGTGTGGCACGTCGCTGTAAGCGAACACCACCTGATCGACATCATATTCTGCAATCAGCTGGGGCAGGTCTTTTTCCTCATAGATCGGGATGCCGTCAGGGTAGAGGCTCCCCGCCAGTTCGGGCGGGTAGCGCCGCCCCTCGATGCCGGGGATCTGCGTGGCGGTGAAGCAGACAACCTCGTAGGCGTCGTTGTCGCGGAAGGCGACGTTGAAGTTGTGGAAGTCACGACCGGCGGCGCCCATGATAATGACTCGCGTGCGCGACATGTTGCTTTACTCCTGTTCTCCGGGTAGAGCGGTTAGGAAGACTCGCCCTTGCCCATCGCGCAAGGCGGTGTGACCGGGCGGCTGTAGCCGTGAGTGCACCGGCGGGCGGCGCACTCAGGCGAACATAGCCAGCACAATACTCAACAGATACAGAACCATCAGCGGTGCGGCGACGATCATCATGTTGACCGGGTCGGGCGTTGGTGTGATGAACGCGGCGGCGATGACGATCACCACCACGGCGATCCGCCAGTTGCGTGCCAGCATCCCGGCGTTGACAATGCCGAGCTTTGCCAGCCCGAAGATCACCAGCGGCATCTCAAAGCTGATCCCGACCCATAACAGCACCGTTGTGATAAAGCTGATGTAGTTGTCGATGGTCGGGTGGGCATTCATCCCCATAAAGTTGGTCAGGAAGGGGACGGCAACCGGCAGCATCACGACATAGGCAAACGTCACGCCGGTCAGGAACAGGATGACGGCGAAGGGAACCGTCAGGTAAAAGACTCGCTGTTCCGATGGCTTCAGCCCCGCTGCGATGAAGATCCACAACTGGGAGATGATGTACGGTGCAGCGAGAATCGCCCCGACTGTCAGCGCCACGCGGAAGAACACGCCGAACGGCTCGGTAACGCGGATGGCCTGCAGGTTCGCCAGCCCGTCCGGCCCCAGCGGCGCGGCGGCGAGCGCCAGAATTTCATCGCTGAGCATCGTTGCGACCACCGTGCCGATGATCAGCGCAATAAAGCTGTTGATCAGCCGGTTGCGCAGCTCGATCACGTGCGGCAGGATGGACGCCGGGTTATCGAAGATGACGCCCATATCCGTGGCGGTGTCCTCGCTGCTGGCGGCCAGGGCGCGCCGATTGGCGATCAGTGCAAATACACCGGCGAGCAGGCTGATAACGAGCGCCCCGATGACCAGTGCGGCCTCGGGACTGACAGGGAGGTTGTCTAAAAAGCTGAGGTTGAGGTTGATGAAGTCCGGCATCAGGCGCTGTCCTCAGTATCGTCGCTCGTCGGGGTGGCGTCGGTCGGCGTTTCGTCCGGGGCCGGAGCTTCGGGAGGTTCCTCGGGGTGCGGCTCCGGCGTTTCGGGAGCCTTCTCGGGGGCGGCTTCAGCTTCCGCCGCCTCCTCAGGCTCGATACCGGCGGCGCGCTCGATCCCCCAGGGGTTCGCTGTTTTGGTCGCCGTCCTGGTGCGGGCGTCATCGGTAAGGGTAAGGCTGGCGCGCGTCTGGCGCTCAATATCGCTCAGTTCGCGCTGGAGTTCGGCCTGCGCCTCTTCAAGCTCGGCCATGCGGACAAGCGTTGTCGGCAGGTTGCGCAGGGCGTCGGTGACTTGATTGAACTCTCGCCACCACGGGGACTTCATCAGGCGGCGCAGCATCCGCCCGAACTGGAGAGCAAGCTCACGGGTGCGTTCAGGCCCTATCAAGACGAAGCCGAGGAGGGCGATGATGATGAGCTCTGGTAAGCCTAGTCCGCAAAATGTGTCCATAGTGAATGAGAGGGCCGCGATGCTCAGCCAGTCTCTCGGCCTTCTTCCTGTTCTATGTTGCGCTCAAAGGCGGCGACCAGCTCGGAATGCCTCTGCACCAGCGTGCCGAGCACGCCGTTCACAAAGCGGGGAGCGCTGTCGCTGCCGTATACTTTAGCTAGTTCGACGGCCTCGTTAATGGCCACCTTTATCGGTGTTCTCTTGCTGACGACCAACTCGTAGATAGCCATCCGCAGAATATTGCGGTCGATAATGGCCATCTGCTCGACAGGCCATTCAGGCGCGAAGGCCTGGATGAGGCGGTCGAGGGAATCCCGGTGATCGACGACGCCGATGACGATATCGTGCAGAAACGCTGCCGCCGCGTTGTCCATCGCTTCTTCCATCATACGGCGGCTTAGCACCTCGACAGGGTCGTGCTCGGCGGCGTCGACCTCGTACAGTGTTTCCAGAGCGATTCGACGAGCTTTGCGACGGGATTGCAAGCGTTAATCCTCAGACTTGGGACGCGTGCCGGGCTTAATCCCCGGATGAGAAGTCCACGTCCTCGATGTGTACGTTGACGACGGTCACGTCCATACCGACGAGTTCCTGGATCGAGCGCTTGACCTGCTGCTGAACGGCCTCGCCGGTCTCTTTCATATTAACGCCTGGCTTGACGCGCAGGTAGAGGTCTACTTTAACATCCTGATCGTTGATCTCCAGCACGATGCCGGAGCCCATCGGGCTGCCGCGCAGCAGCCGCCCGACGTCAACGGGGATTTGCCCCATACCGGCGACGCCCGGTACTTGCTCCGCCGCATGGCGGGCAATTGTGATCAGCACGCTGGGGGCAATTGTAATTGTATCCTGTGGTTCCATAGTGCTCGCAGTCTACCTGGGTCGGTTAAGGGTGCGGTTGGCTGGCTGATCAGCCCATCACCATGCCGCCGTCTACCGACAGCACATGCCCTGTGATATAGCTGGCTTCATCCGACGCGAGGAACGCGACCGCAAAGGCGACTTCCTCTGCCGTGCCCCAGCGCCCCAGCGGGATCTGCTGGATGGACGCCTCACGGATCTCCTCGGGCAGGCTCGCTGTCAGTTCCGTCGGCACAAAGCCGGGTGCAACAGCATTGACCGTGATGTTCCGCGAGCCGACTTCGCGGGCCAGCGACTTGGTGAACCCGATCAGGCCGGCTTTGCTAGCGCTGTAGTTCGTCTGGCCGGGGTTGCCGGCAATGCCCGCCACAGACGTCATGTTGATGATGCGTCCGTAGCGCTTGCGCATCATCGGGCGCAGCGCCGCCTTCGAGCAGTTGTACGCGCTCTTCAGGTTGATGCGCAGCACGTCGTCCCAGTCGCTCTCAGACATCATCATCAGCAGCATGTCACGGGTTGTGCCAGCGTTGTTGACCAGAATGTCCAGCCCGCCATACGCGTCGAGCGTGGCTTTGACGAGCTGCTGGGCCTGCTCCATGTCGCTGACATCCGCCTGCACGGCGATAGCCTCACCGCCCTCGTTGCAGATCGCCTGTACCACTTCCTCGGCGGCGGCGGCGCTGCTGTTGTAGTTCACCACAACCCGCGCCCCGCGCCGGGCCAGTTCTTCGGCAATCGCCCGGCCAATCCCGCGCGATGCTCCCGTTACGATGGCGATACGCTCGTCAAGGCGGCTCATCTGCATACACTCCCCTCGCTGTGCAGTGGCTGGAATGAACGCGATTCTACCATTGCTATGCGGTTACTTCAAACAAGCCTTACGTTCGTCACGCTGCAAGCGTGCGTTAATCACATGCGCGGGCAGAGCTAGCCGGTGCGTTCCGCTACCACCTGGGCGATGCCCTCCGGGCTGTCCACCACGATACCTCGCACGTCCCGGTCGATGCGCTTGAGCAGCCCGGTCAGCACGTTCTTCGCGCCCAGCTCGATGAACACCTTCACTCCGGCGGCGATCATCCGCCGCATGCTGTCCGTCCACAGCACCGGCGACGTGAGCTGCGCGTCGAGTTCGGCACGCACATCCTCGGCGGTCAGCAGGGGTTCGGCACTGGTATTGCCGATGATCGGGATGATCGGCTTGTGGAAGGGCGTCTCCGCCAGCGCCTCACGGAATGCCGCCTGGGCGCTGTCCATCAGAGGCGAGTGCGCGGCGATGCTCACAGGCAGCCGCACGGTGCGCTTCGCACCTGCTTCTTGAGCACGTCCCATTGCCCGGTTCAGCGCCTCCTCATCCCCGGCGATGACGACCTGCCCCGGCGAGTTGTCGTTCGCCACGACGCACACGCCCCCTGTGAGGCGGCGGGCGTCGGCGCAGACCTCCTCCACCTGGTCGCGCTCCAGCCCGAGGATCGCGGCCATGCCGCCGGGGTGCTGCTGCCCGGCCTGCTTCATCAACTCGCCGCGCCGCCGCACCAGCTTCAGCCCGTGCGGGAAGCTCAGCGCGCCCGCCGCTGTCAGCGCGGTCAGTTCGCCGAGGCTGTGCCCGGCGACAAACGCTGGCTGGAACGAGTCGCCAAGCGCCTCATACAGCGTGCGCATGGCAGCAACCCCGGCGACGTACAGCGCCGGCTGCGCGTTGACCGTGTCGGTCAGCACGTCCTCTGGCCCCTCGAAGCACAGTTTGGACAGGGGGAAGTCAAGCTGCTCGTCGGCCTCCTCGAAGGTCTGCCGTGCGACGCGGTGCGCCTCGGCCAGCGCCCGGCCCATGCCGACGAACTGCGACCCCTGCCCGGGGAAGAGAAACGCGGTGGTAGCCTCGTCCAACATCCTGTCTGCTCCTTTCGAAAACCCGTTTGGCAGCGGCATTCAGCTAGTTTAACCCGCAGACGCGCGGTTGGTTGTGGCCTGTGCTCCGAACGGCGACAGATCAAAAAGACCGCGTTCCCACTGGAAACACGGTCTGTACGACCAGAAAACCGGTCTCATGACGGCGCGCTAAATTACTCTTCGATCTCGATGATCTCGCGGCCCCGGTACGTCCCACACTCACGGCAAACGGTGTGTGGGCGCTTCATCGCGCCGCAAGTTTCGCATTCGACAAGAGAAATTGGCTTTAGCCGGTCATGCTGGCGGCGACGGTCGCGGCGCCCTTTGGAAATCTTCCGCTTTGGCAGTGCGCCCATGACAAGCTCCTTACGTCAAATCTCACAATCCGGAATAACGCCCGCGAGGCGCGGGCGCGGAAAACCATTATAACCGGCAGCCAGGCCGACTTCAACAATTCGGTGCGGCGAGCTGCACCGGAAGCGCGGCCTGTAGGGCTGCATGGCGCCCGGCTCAGTCTCGGCGCGAGGAGATGCGCTCGATCTGCATCGGCTCGTCGGGCGTCTCCAGGGTTGCGGGCGTATCGATCTCGTCCGGCGCGGGGTGCTGCTGGGCAGGCTGCTGTGCCTGCTTCCTCTCATCCCGCACGTGGCTGATGCCGTTGCGCACCACGCCAAGCGTGCGCATGAGCGCATCCTCGAGGTCGGTCAGCACGTCCAGCACGTACTGATCCGCCTCATCACGGATGGCCAGCGCCTCGCGGCGGCTCTGCTCGATGATGTGCTGAGCGCGGGCCTGGGCCGCCTGCGTGATGGCGTCGCGCTGGATGAGCGTTTCGCTCTTCTCGCGGGCGAGGTCACGGATGCGGGCCGCTTCTTCATTGGCCTGCGCCATGATGCGATCTCGCTCCCGTATGACGCGTTTTGCCTTCTCGATCTCCTCAGGGATGGAGATGCGCATCTGGTCGATCAGCTCGAGCGCCCGCTGCTCATCGATGAGGGTGTAGTTGGTGAAGGGCACGTGACGACCGTTGTTGAACAGCTCCTCCAGCCGGTCTACGAGATGTTGTATGTCCAAGGCTCGCCTCCGTTTGTGGGTTGTGCTAACGCTACCTAATACGCCAGTATATCATGATTAATCCCTGAGGGATACCATGTCCACCGAACCTGCTGCATCATCGCCTAATTCTCGAAAATGCGCAACTAGCGCTCGCTCCACGTGGGGCGGCACCATCGAGGACACATCGCCGCCCAGCGAGGCGATCTCACGGATGGTGCTGCTGGCGAGATGCATGTGCTGCTCGCTGGCGATGAGCGACACAGTTTCCAGGTCCGGGGCGAGGCGCTTGTTCGCCAGCGCCATGCGGAACTCAAGCTCGAAATCCGAGAAGACTCTCAGCCCGCGCACGATGGCCTGCGCACCGACCTTGCGGGCAAAGTCCACCGTCAGGCCGCTGTACGGCATGACGATAATGCCCGGATGGTCGGCGAACGCCTCTTCAGCCAGCGCCACCCGCTCCTCAAGCGTGAAGGCCAACTGTTTGAGAGGCCGGTCATACACCGCGACGATCAGCTCATCAAACAGCTTCTTGGCCCGCAGGGCGATGTCGATGTGACCCAGGTGGATCGGATCGTATGTTGCCGGGAATACGGCTCGAGTCGTCACGAAAATCTTCTCCCGTGGCTACGTTACAATTCGTATACAGAATCTACCAGATGCGTCTCAGCCAGGCCTGCTGCTTCTCATCGCGGTAGCGCTGCACCCACGCCTCGCTCAGCTCGTTCGCCTGCTTGCGCAGCCGCCGCTCGGCAAACTGCACCGTCGGGGGCAGGGGGATGTCGAGATAGCGCAGTACGGCGAGCGCGGTTTCCTCCGGCTCGTCATGATAGTCCTCATAGACGACAACAAACGGCTTGACGCCTATCTCGTCGAAGTACGCTTGCAGCGCCGCCTCGCGCATCACAATTTCCTGTACGTTGTGATCGATGGCGGCGAAGTCGTACACCGGCTCGCGCTCGGCGCGGACTACCTCGACGGACGTCCACTGGTTGGTCTGGGTCGCCATCCACCACGAAACGGCCTGGCGCACCTTGTTGCGCCGCGTCACCCAGATGTGATGCAGGTTGGGGAAGAGTTCGTCGAGCATGGCCTTGAGCGGCATGCCAGGCTGTGCTGCAAACTCGGGGATCTGCCGGACGCGGCTGACGAAGTCCCACACGAAGCCGCCCATCATCTTGGCGCCGAACACGCCGTTCGGCGTCATCGTTGCCTCGATCACGCGGCGGATGTAGGTGCGGTAGTCGGAGATGTCCCAGCCCTCATACGATGCGCCGTACCCTCGCGGGTGGCAGAAGAACTCGTTGGGCCGCCCCGCAAGCCCGGTGCGCGCGAGCGCCTCGCTCAGCAGCGTGCTGCCGCTGCGAGGCGTCGCACAGATGAAATAGCTGGTGTGCGGCTGCATCCCCCTCAACCCCATGCTTGCGTTTAGCCTAGCTCACATCGCCGAACTCTTCGACCTTGATCTCTTCCACCCGCGCTCGCAGCAGTTCGTGCTCCGGCGCGCTGAGGTCCGGGTCGCGCTCGTAGACCGTCCACGCCTCGCGCTGCACCTCATCGACCAGGGAGGAGTCCATCAGGTTGGCGAAGTCCAGCGTGCCGAACCCGCTCTGCTGCGTGCCGATCAGGTTGCCTGCGCCGCGCATCTGCCAGTCGATCTCGGCCAGTTTGAAGCCGTCCGTCGTCTCCTCGACGGCTTTGAGGCGCGGGTCGGCGTCAAGGAAGGGACGGTCAGAGACGAGCAGGCAGTAGCTCTGCTCCGAGCCGCGCCCCACACGCCCGCGAAGCTGGTGAAGCTGCGCCAGCCCGAAGCGGTTGGCATTCTCGATCATGATCACGGTGGCGTTGGGTACGTCGATGCCAACCTCGATCACCGTCGTACTAACGAGAATGTCCACCTCCCCCCGGTAGAAGGCGCTCATTGCGGCTTCCTTCTCGTCGGCGCTCATCTGGCCGTGCAGCAGCCCAACCCGCAGGTCGGGGAAGATCATGTTCTGCAAGCGCTCGTACTCGGCAACCGCCGAGCGGGCATCCAGCTTATCGCTGTCCTGCACGAGCGGGCAGATGACGTACGCCTGCCGCCCCTTCTGGACCTGTGCGCGGATGAAGGCGTAGCCGCGCTCGCGCTCCTTTGGTTGGAGCACCCGCGTCTGAACCGGGGTGCGGCCCGGCGGCATCTCATCGATCACGGTCAGGTCGAGGTCGGCGTGCAGCGTCAGGGCCAGCGTGCGGGGGATGGGCGTCGCCGTCATCACCAGTAGATGCGGGTTGCCGCCATCCGCCTTGCTGCGCAGCGCCCCGCGCTGCGATACGCCGAAGCGGTGCTGCTCGTCGATCACTGCCAGCCCCAGCCGGTGGAAGGCCAGCCCCGGCTGGATCAGCGCGTGCGTGCCCACCACCACGTTGATGCTGCCGTCAGCCAGCCCGGCATATACCGCCTCGCGGTCCGCCGCGCTGATGTTGCCCGTTAGCAGCGCGACGTTTGCCTCGCCTTCGAGCAGCCTGCACAGCGAGGCGTAATGCTGCTCGGCGAGGATGCTCGTCGGCGCCATGAACGCCACCTGCAGGCCGTTCTGCACGGCCATCCCTGCCGCCGCTGCCGCGACGACCGTCTTGCCGCTGCCAACGTCACCCTGGAGCAGCCGGTTCATCGGTAGCTCGCTGGCTATATCCCGCCGGATGTCCTCGATGGCCCGGCGCTGCGCCCCGGTGAACGAGTACGGCAGCTTTGCCTCGAAAGCTTGCAGCCACGCATCGTCCACGTGGATCGGCACGGCGGCGCGGCTCTGCCACTGCCGCCGCCGCTGGAGCATCGCAGTATGCAGCAGGAACAGCTCATCAAACGCGAGGCGGCGCTGCGCGGCCTTGAGATCCTCCTGGCTGTCGGGGAAGTGCGCCTGTGCAATCGCGTCGCCGAAGTCCATCAGGTCGGCGCGCTCGCGCACGTCGAGCGGCAGGTGGTCGGGCAGGCGGGGGGCCCACTCGTCGATCACGTCTTTCATCAGGCGGCGCATCACGCGGTTGGTCAGCCCCTTTGTGAGCGGGTACACGGGCACGATCCGCCCGGCGTGCAGCGACTCCTGATCGATCGGCTCCATCTCGGGCGAGTTGATCACCAGCCGCCCCAGGTACTGGTCAACCCTGCCGCTGACCACATACGGCTCGCCCGGCTCAAGCTGCCGCTCGATCCACGGCTGGTTGAACCAGTTGAGCCTCAGCGCGGCGCTGCCGTCGTCGATGTACGCCTCGACGCGCGTGCCGCCCTTCTTCATCGGGTGGCTGGAAATGCGGTCAAGCACGCCAATGACCGTGACGTCTTCCCCAGCCCGCACCTTGCGGATCGGCAGCATGCGGCTGTAGTCGTCATGACGCCGGGGGAAGAGGAACAGCAGGTCGCGGATGGTATGCACGCCCAGCCGGGCAAGCTGCTCAGCGCGGGCGCTGCCGACCCCCTTGACGGTCTGCACAGGCTCGTTGAGCGCGCGCAGCGTCTCAACGGAAACCGGGACCTCCTGCTGCCAGGCGTAGCCGCGCCGTTCGCGCACCGAGCGCGCCTCAACGACATCTTCTGACTCGAAGGTGCCGAATACCTCGAAGTCGAAGACATCATCCTCGTCCTCGTCGCCCTCCACCTCGCCGATGCCCACGTCGTCGAAGTAGTCCAGCGCGCCTTCCGGCTCTAGGTCGGATAGCTCGTCGTCGACAATCTCCTCCGCCGGGGGAGCCTCGGCAGGCGCAGGGGCCTCCAGCGGGGGCTCCTCTGGGGGCGGGGCAGGTTCGGCAACCGTGAAGTCGCCGGTCGCCAGCGCGATAATCTCCTCGATCTGCGCGGGTCGCTCCTCCTGCGGCATGGAGTCGTACCGGCGCAGCCGCTCAGCGATCGCATCGACAAGCTGGTGATGCTCCTCAGTGATGGCCTGGCTGTGCGCCTCGCGCGCCCAGTGGAAGGCAAACCGCGCGAAGCCGCCGATCACCGCCTTGTTCTGATAGCCCTTCTGCTGTTCGAGGCGCAGGATTTTAATCAGAGTTTGTAGTGAAGATGCCATAAGACGCTGACTCGGTCGTTCAGCCGGCGCTTAGGGCAGCCGGCTGCTTGCTTCCTGATTTGCTTAACACCGCCGCGACTCCGACCGCGCCCGGCCCAACGTGGACGCCGATGACGGTCGTCGCGGCGGTCGTCACGATATGCTCGGCGGGCAGTGTGAGATCGCCAAGGCGCTCCTGCAGGCCTGCCACGCCGTCGAGCCGGTTGCTGTGCATAATGGCCAGCCGTTCGAGCGGGCCGAACTCGCGGACAATGTCCGCCAGTGTGCCAAGCGCCCGCGACCACGTTCGCACCCGCGCAATCGACTTGACCTGCCCGTTCCTCAACTCCACGATCGGCTTGATGCTCAGGAGGTTGCTGATACCCAGTGCCAGCAGGCTGACACGCCCGCTCCTTGCCAGAAATTCGATGGAGTTGAGTACCGCGACCACCCGCACTCGCGAGAGCGTGTCCCGGATTGAGTGTATCACACCTTCCACCGGCTCGCCTGCGCGCGCCGCCTCCAGCCCGGCGAGCACCGCCCAGCCCAGCCCCATACTGAGCTGGCCGCTGTCTACGAGGTGAATCCGCTCCGGCGCGAGTTCTTCAGCGGCCAACCGGGCGGCATTATACAGCCCGCTTAACTGGCTCGCCATGATCACCACGACAAGCTCGTCGGCGGTGCGCAGCGCTCGTTCATACGTGCTGAGAAAGGCTGCCGGCCCCGGCGACGACGTGGTCGGGATGGCGGGCAGGGTGGGAAGCATGTTGTAAAACGTATCACGACTGATGTCCAGTTCGTCACGCAGAGTCTGCTGCCCGATCGTGACGAGCGCGGGCACGACGTGGATGTCAGCCCGGCCCGGATGATCAGCGGGAATATCGCATGTGCTGTCGGTGACGATGGCGATCATCAGGTGTGCCTCAGTCGCGTAGTGGGTGGTGTCGTCTGGTCAATGCGGGTGCGGGAAAGCTAGTGTAATGGCACAGACGCTAGTAGTAGCCATCCCCCTCCAGAATAGCCAGACCCATCGCCTCCGGCCCAAGCTGGGAAGCGGTGAGCGGGCCGTACACAATCACCGGCGTCTGCAGCCGCGAGAATTCTAGCGCGAGCCGGTCCTGCAGCATGCGTGTGCGGTCAGTGATGCGCGGTGTGTTCTGGAGGATGCACAGCCGCTCGATGCTGGTAAACTCGGTGACGAACTCGATCATCTTGTCGATGGCCTGAGCGTGGGTGCGGGCCTTCTCCATCGTAATGAGCCTGCCGTCCTCAATGGTGAGGATCGGCTTGATCTCCAGCATCGTGCCGAGCGCCGCCTGCGTCTCCCCAATCAGCCCCGCGCGCAGGACGTAGTCGAGCGTATTCACATAAAAGACGCTGTACAGCCGCACGATGGCGCCCCGTACAGCCCGAATCACGTCGTCAATCGGCTTGTCGAGCGAGGCGACGTGCGCGGCCTCCTCGACCAGGTAGCCCAGCCCAGCGGACGAGGTCTGCGAGTCGATCACGACGATTTCGCAACGGCCCAGCAAGCTCCCGCGAGCGGTCTGCGCGTTGGCGTAGGTGTCAGTGAACTTGTCGGAATGGGTAATGACGACGATCTGGTCCGTGACGCGGCAGAGGTCGTGGTAAACCTCCTCGAAGGCGCTCACGGGCGGTGCTGTCACCCGCGGGACCACGTCTATCCGCTCCATGCGCCGCAGCATGCCCTCCGCGTCGATGTCTACGCCGTCTTTCAGCACCTCTCTGCCGAAGTGTACGTTGAGCGGTACGACAGTGACGTTGTAGTCCTTCACGAAGCGCGGGTCTTCGAACCTGGCGGCGCTGTCGGTGACGATACGTACCCTCGCCAAAGAGCCCTTCCCTTTCTGTACGGTGGATCGATGCGAGCGGGGCCAGGCAGCCTACTCGACGCTCAGGATGTAGAAGTAGTGCGGCTGACCGCCCTCACGCAGCTCAACCTCGTGGTCGGGGTAGGCTTCCTGAATGATTCCGGCCATCTCGACCGCTTCTTGCCTGGTGACGCTGTCGCCGTAGTACAGCGTGATCAACTCCAGGTCGTCTGCGCCCATCTTGTCGAGCAGATCGAGTACGACGCTCTGCACATCGTCGCCGGCCACGGTGAGCTTGTCATTGTGCAGCCCGATAATTTGCCCCTTCCGGACCTGCACGCCGTCCACGCGGGCCGTACGAGTGGACACGGTAACCTCGCCCGTCTCGACCATCTCGCTCGACTCGGTCATCATCTCGACGACCTCTTCGAATTCGCCGTGCGGGTCAAGCGCGAGCAGCGCCGAGATGCCCTGCGGGATCGTGCGCGTGGGGACGACATGCACCTGCTTGCCGTTGGCCGCCTGCGCCGCCTGCTCCGCCGCCATGAAGATGTTTTTGTTGTTGGGCAGGATGACCACGCGGTCGGTCGGCAGGCTGTTCACCGCTTCGAGGATGTCCTTCATGCTGGGGTTCATCGTCTGCCCGCCGCTGATCACCTTTGCCGCGCCGAGGCTGTAGAAGATGCGCTCAAGCCCGTCACCGGGGGCAACAGCGACTGCCGCAATGGTGCCTTCCTCGATGGTGGGCTGCTCTGCCCGGACGGGCTCCGCAGACTGCTGGGAAGCCATCCGCGGGCCGCCGCGCTCCTGCACGAACTGCTGGTACTGCTCCTGCATGTTCTCGACGACCACGTCGAGCAGAACGCCCTGCGAAGCGCCGTAGCCGATCACCTCGCCGGGGTTGTGCACGTGGACGTGCACCTTAATCATGTTTGAGTCGCCAACGACGAGTGTAGACCAGCCGAGCGACTCGATGTGGCGGCGGATGGCTGCTACATCCAGCCCCTCGCCTTTGATGAGGTACTGCACGTCGTAGCCGTAGCCCTCCTCGTCCTCAGGGCTGAGCTCACTTCGCAGTGCCTCGATGGTGTGTTCCGCAGTGCGAATCTCAAGCGGCTCACCGCGCAGCAGGCGCAGCATCCCTTCGAGGATGAAGGTCAGACCCCTGCCACCGGAGTCCACCACGCCTGCCTCGGCCAGCACAGGCAGAAGCTGCGGCGTGCGCTGTACGGCCAGATGGCAACGCTCCACGACGCGTTCCAGAATGGTTGGCAGGTCGCTGCTTTCCTCCAGCGCGGCCTCGGCTTCCTCCGCCGCCTCCCGCGCGACGGTCAGCATCGTGCCCTCAACCGGCTCCTGCACTGCCTGGTAGGCCATCCGCGTGGCCTCCTTCAGGCCGCGTACCAGGCTGTCGGCGCGGAGGACAGCTTCTTCCTCAACGCCCCGCGCAAACCCGCGCCACAACTGTGAGAGGATCACGCCGGAGTTGCCGCGAGCGCCCATCAGCGCGCCGTTGTAGACCTTCTGGGCAATCGTACCCAGGTGAGGCTCGTCCAGCCCGGCGATCTCGTTGTAGGCGCTGCGCATGGTCAACATCATGTTAGTGCCGGTGTCGCCATCGGGCACCGGGAACACGTTGAGGGCGTTGACCTCCTCGTAATTCTGCTCAAGCCAGGCGAGACCAGCCTGCACAAACTTCTTGAAATCCTGCCCGTTGCAGGTGCGTCGTCCCTCGCCAGTGGTCACGTTATCGGGTTTCATTCGCTGTCTTCCTCTGGGCGCTTCCCGGTCGCTTTATTCTTTAGAGTCTTCCGCCATGCGCAGGCCCTGAACAAACACGTTCACCTGGTGGACGGGGATGCCCACAGCCTGTTCGACCTGGAAGCGCACACGGTTAATAACACTGCTGGCGACCTGCGAGATGCGGGTGCCGTGCTGGATGATAACATACACGTCGATGATGAGTTGGTCGCGCTTGTAGCGCACGTCGATCCCGTGGTGCGGATCGCGCGTGAGTTGCGCGGCAAGGTCGCCGATGGCCGTTTTAGACGCCATACCGACCACGCCATAGCTCGTCAACAGGGCCTGACTCGCGATGGTGGCAATCGCGTTCGGCGAGACGAGAATCGCGCCAATCTTACCTTCCGCTTCATTCGTCATAGTTTCTTGCACCTTGTCAAAATCGGGCCGGTGAGGTATTCTTTCCGGGCCCGATTGCCGGTAAATTTGTCAATATTGCGATTGATCTAAAGGCGTGTGAATCATGGCCAAGTGCGAAATTTGTGGAAAGACGCCCCGCAGTGGGCATAATGTCAGCTTCTCAGAGCGCAAGACGAAGCGCCAGTTCAAGCCCAACATTCAGCGCACCAAGGTTATGCGGGGTGGCCGTCTGGTCAGCATGAATGTCTGCACCCGGTGCCTCAAGACCTTGAATAAGGATGTAAAGGTTCGCTAAGCGGCGTCTGCGCTTTTGATGACCATGACACGAAAAGGGCCAGCCGGCCCTTTTTAGTTTGCCTGTCCGTGCCTCTCAGGAGGGCTGGTGGCTGCGAGCGGCATCTTTCAGCGCACGGATCGCCGCGCCGACATCGCCCCTGCCGAATACCGAACTACCTGCGATGAGCGTGTCCGCCCCGGCTGCAACGACGCGTCCGGCGGTGTTCGCATCGATGCCGCCATCCACAAGCAGGTTTGCCGGGGATCCGATCTCGTCCAGCATGGCGCGGACCCTGGCGATCTTGCCGACCGATTGCTCGATAAACGTCTGCCCGCCGAACCCCGGGTTGACCGTCATCACCAGCACGATGTCGACGAATGGAAGAATGGCCTCAAGTGCGCTCGCCGGAGTGCCAGGGTTGATTGCCACGCCGGCCTTCAGGCCCAGGTTGTGGATTAGCTGTACGGTACGATGCAGGTGAGGGGTTGCCTCGACATGGAACGTCAGCGCGTCAGCGCCCGCCTTGGCAAAGTCCTCCAGGTAGCGGTCCGGCTCGGCGATCATCAGGTGAACGTCGAGCGGCAGGTCCGTCACCGGGCGGATGGACTTGACGACGACCGGCCCCATGGTAATGTTAGGGACAAAGTTCCCATCCATCACGTCGACATGGATGAGGTCAGCCCCGGCAGCCTCCGCCGCCCGGATCTCATCGCCGAGGCGCGCGAAGTCTGCCGCCAGTATGGAGGGTGCAATCTTGACGTTTCGGCTCATGATGCCGAGAGTTTAACATGGGCGTATAGGGTGCGCAATAGGTTTTGTGGGCGTGCTCATGGCCTGTTGATGGCGAGGAGAACAAGTGGCAAGCGATAAACCGAGTGTCACCATTTACACGGATGGCGGCGCCGAGCCGAACCCCGGGCCGGGCGGCTGGGGAGTCGTCCTCATCCATGATGCGACCGGGCGCGTAAAAGAGCTTTCCGGCGGGGACCCGGCTACGACGAACAACCGCATGGAACTGACCGCCGCCTGGGCCGCGCTCGACGCGCTGAAGCAGCCGTGCAAGGTGGTGTTGCACAGCGACTCCGCCTATGTCGTTCAGGGGATGACTCGCTGGGTGGAGAAGTGGGCCAGGGATGGCTGGGTGCGAGGTCGCAAGAAGGAGCCCATCCCTAACGCCGACCTCTGGCAGCTCCTCCGGGCTGCCGCCGCTCCGCACGATATCACCTGGCGCTGGGTGAAGGGGCACAGCGGCGACCCGTACAACGAGCGCGCCGATGCGCTCGCCACGCGGGAGATCCGCGCCATCTACGAGGAGATACGGGCCAGCGAGCCCGCCGACGCGGAGATCTACCTCGTGGTGTCGGCAAGGGGGGCGCAGGGCTTCTGGGCGGCGTCGATCCGCTATCAGGGCGAGGAGTACCTGATCTACGGGCGCGAGGAGAACATGACCGCCAACCAGCTTGACATCCTGGCGGCGGCCAGCGCGCTATCCGACATCCCGGAGGGTAGCACGGTGCGCATTTACAGCCTGTCCGACTACCTGCGCAACGGGGCGTCGCAGTGGATCAAGAACTGGAAGCAGCGCGGCTGGGTCACCAGGGCGGGCGAAGAGGTGAAAAACCGCGAGCTGTGGGAGTGGCTGGACGATGAGATGAGCCGGCGCGAGGTCGAGTGGCCGAGCGTGAAGGAAGACCCCTCGTTTGAGCTGGCCTTCGAGGATGTGGGCCGCCGCGCGCAGGAGGCCATCGAGGAGGAGATCGCCCGCGAGCAGGGCGGCCCGTTCTTTGACGACGATGCGTATGGGGATGAGATGTGAGGGGTTACGTCCCAAACGGTGGCACGGGGTAGGGGCAGGTCTATTGATGCAGTCGATGCCAAGCATCGCGCATCACGACCCGCCCCTACTACCATGTCGATATTGGGAAGGATTATCGCCCGCGCTGGATCGCCGTGCTGAGCTGGCCGCAGCCGGCGTTCACGTCGATGCCGCGCCGGATCCGCACCGTCGTCGGCACGCCGTAGCCCTCCACGATACGCACGAACTGCTGCACGCGCGCCGGGTCGGAGGGCGCGCCGCTGTAGCCCTCGGTCGGGTTGAGCGGGATGACGTTCACGTGAACCAGCATCCCCTGCAGCAGACGCCCCAGCTTGTGCGCCTCCTCCGGCGTGTCGTTCTGGTAGGCGATGAGCGTCCACTCGAACGTCACGCGGCGGTTGGTCCTCTCGATGTAGTACTGCACCGCGTCGATCAAATCTTTAATCGGGTAGCGCCGGTTGACCGGGAGTAGCGCCGAGCGCTCCTCGTCCGTTGCCGCGTGCAGCGAGATCGCCAGCCGTACCTGCAAGCCCTCGTCTGCAAAGCGCCGGATCGCCGGGACAAGCCCCACTGTGCTGACAGTAATGTGCCGCTGCCCGATGTTCAGCCCGTCCTCGTCCATGAGCCGCCGCACCGCTTCAAGCACGTTGTCGTAGTTGTGGAACGGCTCGCCCATGCCCATCATCACGACGTTGCTGAGCCGCTCGCCCTGCGCCTCCAGATCGCGGGCGACGGTCAGCGCCTGCTCGACGATCTCGCCGGCGCTCAGGTGCCGGGCAAAGCCCATCTGTCCGGTCGCGCAGAACACGCAGCCCATCGCGCAGCCTGCCTGCGACGAGATGCACGCCGTCCGGCGCACGCCCTCGTAGCGCATCAGCACCGTCTCGATCACCTGCCCGTCGGCCAGCCGCAGCGCGAACTTCTTCGTCTCGCCGTCGGAGGAGCGGACCTCTCGCACCACCTCCAGCGAGCCGAGCCGCAACTCCGCCTCCAGCCGGGCGCGGAGGTCCCTGGGCAGCGTGTGCATCTCGTCGAACGAGGTCGCCTTGTTCCGGTAGAGCCACGTCCAGAGCTGATCCGCACGGTAGCGCGGGTAGCCCCAGCCGGTGATCAGTCCGGTCAGTGCGTCCTTCGACAGGTCGTAGATGTTCTGCTTACCGTTCTCTACCGGTTCAGCCATGATAGTTGTTCAACGCTTCCGCCAACTCCTTGATGCTTTCGAAAACGTAGTCGGGCGCGTAGTCCTGCTGGGCGATCATCTCGCGCGTCGAGGCGCCGGTCAGCACCAGGATGCTGCCGATGCCTGCCCGCACCGCGCCGAGAATGTCCGTCTCCAGCCGGTCGCCGACCATGAACGTTGTCTCCGGACAGGCGTTGAAGTGCTGCATCGCCGCCTCAAAGATGGCCGTTTGCGGCTTGCCGATGATGATCGGCTCGACGTCGGTGGAGGCAATGAGCGCCGCCTGCATCGTGCCGGAGCCCGGCGACAGCCCGTACGGGGTGGGGATGGTCTTGTCGGGGTTGGTGCCGATGAACGCCGCGCCGTCCCGGATCAGGCGTGTGGCGATGTCAAGCTTGCGGTAGGTCAGGCTGCGATCCATCGCCACCACCACCGCTGCGATCGGCTTCTCCGGCATTTCCTCTCCGCTGAACACGTCGAAGCCTGCGCCGCGTAGCGTCTCAGCCAGGCCAATTTCGCCGATGATGTACACGCCTGCGCCTTCGTCGAAGTGCTCGCGGAGGTACGCCGCTGTTACGCCGGTGCTTGTAAAGATGTTCTCGACACTGGCGCGGATGCCGAACTTCTCGAACTTGTCCACGTAGTGCTGGGCGGCGCGTGTGGCGTTGTTGGTCAGGAGAGCCCAGTTGATGTTCCGCTCTTCGAGCACGCGGAATAGCTCGTTCAGGCCGGGGATGGGCTCGTCCGAGCGCCAGAGCACACCGTCGCCGTCGAGGAGGAGGGTCTGGATGGAGTTGAGATCAGCCATGTCGAATAATATCACCTTTCACGGTGTGACTTGTTTCCAGAATTGCGCCTCGATTATACCACGCGGTGCCTGCCCGCTTTGGCTGGGTTTGCCCCGTTGCGAACCCCTCGGCTATACTTCTCCGTGGCTTCATCATGCCCGGCAGCACCGGGCAACAGGCACTTTTCCATCCACCTTATCATGTTTTGCGAGGGTTTTTCGTGAGCGATGTTCTGAACGGCATGAAGCTGTCGGTCATCATGCCTGTATACAACGAGCGCGACACGCTGGAGGAGATCGTCCGCCAGGTCAAGGCAACCGGGCTGGTCCACGAGATCATTATGGTGGACGACGGCTCGACGGATGGCACCCGCGAAATTATGAAGCAGTGGCATGATGATGACATCGTGCGGGTCTTTTACCACGAGAAGAACAGCGGCAAGGGTTCTGCCGTCCGCACCGGCTTCAAGAATGCAACCGGCGACATCTACATCATTCAGGATGCCGACCTGGAGTACGACCCGCGCGACTACATCGACGTGATCCGGCCCATCGTCGAGGGCCGCGCCGACGTAGCCTACGGCTCGCGCTTCCTGGGGAAGCCCGCCCGCAAGATGAACTTCTGGCATCGCGTGGGCAATTTCATCCTCACGATGATGACCAATGTGCTGTACAACCTCGACCTGACCGACATGGAGACCTGCTACAAGGCCTTCCGTGCCGACGTGGTTGCCGACATCCCTCTCCATGCGCGGCGCTTCGACTTTGAGCCGGAGATCACCGCCAAGGTTGCCAAGCGCGGCTATCGGCTGGTCGAGGTGGCGATCTCCTATTACGGGCGCGACTTTGATGAGGGTAAGAAGATCACCGGCTGGGACGCCATCCCCGCCGCCTGGACGCTCCTCAAGTACCGCTTCACAGACTGATGACCGGCCCGCCGGGGCAGGGCAGGATCGCCCGCGTCTCTCGGCACGCACCCGCCGCGTCCTGCTGCTGGCGCTCGTCCTGCTGGCGGGCGCGGCGTTTCGCATTGCCCCTCTCGCCGATAACCGCTTCCACCCCGACGAGGCGCTGTTTGCCACGCTGGGGCGGCTGATCATCACCGGCAAAGCCCCGCTCCTCACGGAGACGACGCTGCTTGTCGACAAGCCACCGCTGCTGTACTACCTCCTCGCGGCGGGCATCTCCGTGTCGTGGGGCAGCGAAGTCAGTGCGCGACTGCCGGGTTTGTACGCCAGCATGATCACCATCGCGCTGACGGCCCGCCTCGCCTGGCGGCTGTGGGGCAGGGGGGCGGCTCCGCTCGCGGCGCTGTTCGTTGCGCTCTCGCCGTTCGCCATTGCCTTCGCGCCGACTGCCTTTTCCGACCCCCTGATGCTCATGTGGGCGCTCGCCGGGCTGACGGCGGCGGCAGGCGGACGGTGGTTCGCGGCAGGGCTGCTGCTTGGCTGTGCGCTGGCCACCAAGCAGACCGGCGTGCTGTTCCTGCCGCTCGCTGCCGTGCTCGGCGTGACTGCGGGGTTGAAGCGGCCCGCCCGCCCGCGTGATGCGCTCGCGGCGCTGCTGCGCTTTGCGCCGGGGCTGGGTGTGGTGCTCGCGCTGATGCTGGGCTGGGAGGCGCTGCGCGGTGGAGCAGGCGGCGCGTGGCTGGCAGGCATCGTGACGAACAACCCCGGCAGGTTGGCGGCCCCTGCCGAGCTTGGGGAGCGGGCGCTTGGCTGGCTGCGCCTGCTGCACGAGTTCACCGGCTCATTTCTGCTCGACGTGCTGGCGCTGGCGCTGCTCACCGCCCTGGCGGTGCTGGAGTTCGCCGCCGGGCGGGGCCGGGGTGCGCGGGCCAGCGCGCTGATCCTCGCCTTTGCCATCGCCTACCTCGCGCTGCACTGGCTCGCCGCCGTGCCCCTGCTCGACCGCTACCTGCTGCCGCTCGTGCCGCTGCTGGCGCTGCTCGTCGCCCGCGCGCTGACGCTTGCTGCTGCCCGCCTGCCGCGTCGCGAGCCTCGCGTGGTGGCGGCTGCGGGACTTGCCGTCGGGCTGCTACTCCTGCCCGGTGCGCTCGCCGCCGCACGGAGCGCCGTGCCTGTCGGTGGGGATCACGGCGCGTATGACGGCATTGACGCAGTGGCAGAAGCCGTCGCCGCACTGCCGATGGGCAGCGTCGTCTACACCGACGCGCTCGGCTGGCCGCTGGCCTACTACCTGTTCGATGCCTATGTGTACCGCGCCCCGTTTGAGACGCCCGCCGACCTCGCGGACGATCTGCGGACCTTTGGCGCGGACGGAACCGAGCGCGTGCTGGTCATGCCGGGCTGGCGGGACCACAGGCCGGTACTGAGCGCCGTGCGCGCCGCCAGTTTCCACCCGGAGATGATGCTCCGCACCACGAACCGGCATGGGGAGACGTCGTTTGTCGTCTACCGGCTGGTGCGGCAGTAGGCAAGCCCCTCGATTTGCCGGTCCCCGCCGGGAGGGTTATCCTACAGGCGCTGAGCGAAACCCCTATCCGTGCAGGAGTAACCATGTCAGAGCTTGAACGATCCCTCGACTATGCGCGTGACCACCAGCAGCAACACCTCAACGAGCTTATCGAGTTTCTGCGCATCCCCAGTGTGAGCACGCTCCCAGAGCACAGAGCCGACGTGCAGCGCGCCGCCGAATGGCTGGCGGAGAACATGCGCCGGGCCGGGCTGAGTGCGGTCGAAGTCTTCCCGACCGCGGGCCATCCGGTTGTGTACGGTGAGTGGATGGGCGCAGGTCCGGACGCGCCGACCGTGCTCGTCTACGGGCACTACGACGTGCAGCCCGTCGACCCCATCGACCTGTGGGACAGCCCGCCGTTTGAGCCGGAGATCCGCGACGGTGAGCTGTACGCTCGTGGCGCAAGCGATGACAAGGGGCAGTTGTTCGTCCACGTCAAGGCCGCCGAGGCGATGCTGAACGCGACCGGCGGTTTGCCCGTCAATGTCAAGATGCTCTTCGAGGGCGAGGAGGAGATCGGCTCTCCGCACCTGGAGCCGTTCGTGCTGGAACACAAAGACCTGCTCGCCGCTGACTCCGCGCTCGTGTCCGACAGCCGTATTCTGGACTCCGACACGCCGTGCATCCTGTACGGGCTGCGCGGCCTGACGTACATGGAAGTGATCGCGCGCGGGCCGGCCCGCGACCTTCACTCCGGCACGTACGGGGGCTCGGTTCACAACCCGGCGCAGGTCATCGGCGAGATCATCGCCGCCCTGCATGACGAGAACGGCAGGGTTGCCATCCCCGGCTTTTACGACGACGTTCGCCCGCTGACCGACGAGGAGCGCGAGCAGCTTGCCCGCGTGCCCTACTCGCTGGAGCAGTGGCAGGAGGAGACAGGCCTCGACAAGCCCTGGGGCGAGCCGGAATATACGCTGCTGGAGCGTGTGTCCGCCCGCCCGACATGCGATGTGAACGGCATCTACGGCGGCTTCCAGGGGCAGGGCGGCAAGACCATCATCCCCGCGATGGCCGGGGCGAAGATCAGCATGCGCCTCGTGCCTGACCAGGACCCCAACCGCATCGCCGAGCTGTTCGAGGACTATGTTCGCTCGGTGGCAGGTGACCACGTCGAGCTTGAGGTCATCAATCACAACAACGGCTGGTGGGCCATTACTGATCTGGACTCTGCGGAGATCCAGGCTGCTGCTGCCGCCTACGAGGCGACGTGGGGCAAGCGGCCCGTCTTCACGCGGGAGGGCGGCTCCATCCCGATCGTCGCGACCTTCCAGCGCGAGTTGGGCACGCCCGTCGTGCTGATGGGCTTCGGCCTGGACGACAACATCCACTCGCCGAATGAGCACTTCCGTATCAAGCACTTCTACCGGGGCATCGAGACGGTGATCCACTACTATCACCGGCTGGCCGCACGGAGCTAGACATCACGCGGCAGGGATTAAGAATCAACTCCCTGCCGCGTGTTCATTTTTATCCCCGACTATCACGCATAGTCCTGAATTGAAAGGCCGTATCATGAAGGTCAGAGAGCTTGACGAGGTCATCCAGGCATTGACGGGTGAAGACCCCGATGCACGCAAAGCCGCGGCGGACGAGCTTGCGACGCTCGACGACGACCGCGCGCGTGAGGCACTGGTCGATGCTCTCAACCATCCGGCGACCGACGTGCAGATCAACGCGGCGGAGGCGCTGGGCAAGACCGGCTCAGCGGCGGTTGTTGCGCCGCTGGTAGCCGTCCTCGCAGATAGCGAGCGCGCCGCGCCGGTGCGACAGGCGACGGCCCGCGCGCTGGGCACGATCGCACATCCCCAGTCCGCACCGGCCCTTGTGAACGTGCTGCCCGACGGCAACACGAACGTGGTCCGCGCCGCTGTCCGCGCGCTCGGGGAGATCGGCGCGCGCCATGAGCACGCCGACCTTCGCGCTTACATCACCGGGAGCCTGCTGCCGCTGCTCGTCGGCGCGGAGCCAATCGTGGCACAGGTGGCGGCGGAGGCGCTGGGTCGGCTGCGCAGCGAGCGCGCCGTGCCCTCGCTGATTATGGCGCTCAACTGCGAGGAATGGCCGGTGCGGCAGGCCGCCGCGAAGGCGCTTGGCGAGATCGGCGCGCGCGTTGCTGGCCCACAGCTTACCGTCATCGCGGAGTCTGACCGCAGCAGTGCGGTGCGCTACGCCGCCCGGCGTGCGCTTGAGCGCCTCTCACGCTGACGCAGACGTCAGGCCCCGTACACGGGCCACAGCGTCAGCACCGCACCGATTGCAATCGCATACACGACGAGAGTCAGCAGCGAGCCGACCTTCACGAAGTCGAAGAACCTGTAGCGGCCCGGTCCGTACACCAGCAGGCAGGCGGGCTCCAGCGGCGTCACGAACGATGTGCTGGCGGCCAGCGCGATCATGATCGCAAAGCTGCGCGGGTTGAGGCCAAGCTGAAGCGCGGTCTGGACCGCGATCGGCAGTACTACCACGGCAGCAGACTGGTTGGACATTGGCTGCGTGAGCACCACTGTCAGCATAAAGAACGCCGTCAGCAGCCAGAAGGGCGAGGTTGTGCCGAGTATATCGACCACCAGGCTGGCGATGAACTGGGCAGCGCCCGACGTTTCAATTGCTGTGCCCAGCCCCAGCATGCTGGCGATCAGAATGATGACGCGCCACTGCATACTCCGGTAGGCCTCTTCGGGCGTGATGCAGCGCGTCACCAGCACCAGCACGGCTCCGAGCAGCATGGCTACCGACAGAGGCAGGATGTTCAGCGCGCCGACGATGATCGCGCCGCCAAAGATCGCCATGGCAAGTGCCGCGCGCCCGTTAGGCGTTGTCGGCTCGTCGACTGTGCCCACTACGCTGATCACGCCTTGCTGCTCCAGCGTATTGATATGCGACCGCTCGCCCTGCACGAGCAGGATATCGCCCATGTGCAGCCGTGCCTCGCTCAGGCGCTGTATCACCGTGCCGCCGTGCCGGGACAGCGCCAGCACCTGCAGCCCGTAGCGCTGGCGGAACAGCGACCCGCGCGGCGTGCGCCCGATGAGCGGCGAGCCGGGCAGCAGGATCACTTCATGCAGGCTGAGGCCGTTCTCCGCGTTCGCCTCGTTCTGTAAGGCGAGTTCCGGCACCAGCTCGATGCCCGGCACCTGCTTCATGCGCAGGATGTTCTCACGTGCTCCCTTGACAAGCAGTTCATCCCCGGCGCGCAGGCGGAGATTGGCGTCCGGCAGGTGGAAGCGCTGGCTGTCGCGCTCGACGCGCAGCACGGTGAGGTCATAATCGCGCCCCAGGGCGGTTTCGGCCAGCGTCTTGCCGACGAACGAGGAGCCCGGCAGGATGTGCAGCTCGCTCAGGTACAGCCGAGCGGTTAAGAGCGTATCGTCCTCCTCATCCTCCCGGCGGTCGGGGATGAGATGGCGGCCAACCAGAAACATATAGGCGATACCCACCAGGGCGATGGGGATGCCGACGGGCGTTAGCTCAAACATCGAGATCGGCTGCATCCCGTAGCGCTGCATAAGCCCGCTCACCACAATGTTGGTCGATGTGCCGATCAATGTGATCGAACTGGCGAGGATCGAGGCAAAGGCGAGCGGCATGAGCAGCTTGCTTGGGCTTAGCTGGAGTTTGCGGCTCAACCCCAGCACGATGGGCAGGAACAGGGCGGTTGCCGCTGTGTTGCTCATCAAGCTGCTGACCGCTACCGTCACGCCCATCACTGCCAGCAGCACGCGGTTTGGCTTCGTCCCGGCCAGCCGCACCAGGAACTGGCCCGTATACTCGGTGACACCCGTATGCTCCAGTGCCGCTGCCATGATCAGCAGCCCCAGCATCAGGATCACGACTTCGCTGCCGAACCCGGCGAACGCTTCTTCCGGCGTGAGCAGCCCGGTCAGGACGAGGAAGACGACCAGGCCCAGCCCAGTCACCTCGACCGGGAACCACTCGACCGAGAACAGGAAAATCGTGGCAGCCATCGTGATCAGCAGCACAATGATCTGGGGGTCCATTGACAGGCGTTGCCCTCCCGAATGGAACTTAGCCGTGTGTTCGCTGCCGGAGGCGGGTCAGAACCAGCGCGGCGGCTATACCGAGCGATGTTGCTGCCGATACGGCTGCCCCTACGGCGAGTGGGCGGCTGTGATAAGTGAAAACAACCGTGTGGCGTCCCCGCGTCACCGGCACAGCGCGGAAAAGTCCGTTGGCTCGCAGAACGTCCGCCGACTCTCCGTCTACGGTGATCCGCCAGCCGGGGTACCACTGGTCTGTTAAAATAAGATAGGCTCTCTCTACTTCTACGTCAACGGCCAACTCGATGCGTTCCGGCTCGTAGCGATGGATGGTGGCCCTCCCGGCGGCGCCGGGGCAGGCGGGCAGGCTCTCGCCGCCGACCACGACCGTCTGTGCCGGGTTCTGTGCCAGCCGCTCGAATGCCTCGTCCACGCTGGCTGCCGCCGCCACGTCGCAGGTGACGTAGGCGCGGGGCAGCGCGCCCACATCCTCATAGATCTTCACGTCGCCGGAGTGCAGCAGCCGGACGGTTCCCTCCGAGGAGAGCGTCGCCGGGAGGAACGCCCCGCTGCGCGTGTCGATCAGGCTCACCCCGGCGGCGACGACCTCGCCCGGCGCTGTGCTGTCAAGGGCCAGTTCGACGCGCTCGACGAGCAGCGCCTCACCCCACTCGACCTGCACTACCACCCGCCCGTCAGCCAGCGTCTCGCCTGGCGACCCGGCCACAAGCGGCGCAGTGACTCGCTCCCCGTCGGGTGTAACCGCCACCACCTCACCGATGGGCGTGCCGGGCGGGCTGTCCGTGCCCCCCGACAGCACCACTCCCGCCGCCGTCGCCACGAACGGTTGCGCCGGGCGCGCGATGACCGTATCACCCGCGCCGAGGGGCTGCGGGAACGTCAGGTCGTAGTACACATCCTCGACCCAGGCGTCGGCCACCTTGTCGGTCAGGATGTAGCGGACGTTCGCCAGCCGCAGCCACTCAAGCGGCGGCACGCCCTCAAGGTACTCGCGCAGCCGCCCGTCCACGGCGACCTCGTCGCCGAGGAACAGCGACGTGTAGCGGATGTAGTCACGCGGGGGCAGCACGCCCCCGTCGAAGCCGTCCATCGAGGGCAGGCCCCAGGCCATCGACAGGTTCGGCGCGACGATCTCCTTAAGCTTGGTGGCGATCGCGAGGTCGTAGGTAGCGTCCTCGCCGAGAAGCGGGCCGTACAGCGCGCGCAGTTCGCGCAGGTCGCCGGGGTCGAAGAAGATCTCGGAGAGCGACAGGAAGCGTGCGGGCGGCATTTCGCCGGCTGTCGCCGCCTGGAGCGTGCTGATCGAGGGGCGGGCGCTGCTCCAGGCCTGCGGGGCGCTCAGGTCGTTGTAGGGCAGGGCGCGCCCGGCAAGAAAAAGCTCCACTACGACGAGCGCCGCGAGCAGCGGTGGCGCGGTTCTGCGGGCGGCGCGGGTACCGCGCGCCAGCCAGCCGATGCCCGCGAGCGCCAGCCCCAGCGCCGCCGCCCAGCCGGCGAGCATGGCCGCGCCCGGAGCCGCCGCCCCCTGTACGTCATCCCCGGCGAGCGGCGCGAGGAAGCTCAGCCCGGCCAGCAGCGCGACGATCAGCGCCGGCCCGGCCAGCAGCAGGGCCGCCCGCCGAGGCCGCGTTTGCAGCCCGGCCAGCCCGTCGAGCCCCGCCCCGGCCAGCCCCGCAGCGCCGAGTGC
>Ga0134093_1000245_pt1 | contig 66187 bp, 55 predicted proteins | sample 4_1taG_FD_94452 | JGI IMG/M metagenome (GOLD analysis project Ga0134093, IMG submission 94452) | Switchgrass degrading microbial communities from high solid loading bioreactors in New Hampshire, USA - 4_13_20_68_A1 metaG | ecosystem: Engineered > Bioreactor > Semi-continuous > Anaerobic >...
ACGACTGGAAATCGTGTGTACCTACAAAACGGGTACCGAGGGTTCGAATCCCTCTCTCTCCGCCAAAATCAAGGCTTTTACGCATCGCGTAAAAGCCTTGATTTGTTTTTGCAGCTTTTAAAAACATTGAAATTATATTAGTACAATACATGTAATATTTGGATGTCGGGTAAAAAGTAGAAGGCAAAACTTATACTTAAAGCAATTGAAAAAACCAATACAAATACACTAAATACTCCAATCAATGTATGACGAGAAGCAGGTTGATAGGAATAACGAGCTAAGGGTACAGGTGTACCGTAGATTTCTTGTGCTAAAGCTCTTTGCTCGCTGTACATTCTTAACCCTCTGCTTTTCATTTCCTCAAAAAACTCTTCTAAAGTCATTTGCGGATTGGTACCGTTTTTCTGATTGTTTTCTATTACACAAGTGTTGGACAATTTGTCGTGCAACGACTGCTTTGTTTTGCTTAAAGCGGAAATAATAAAGAGCAGTATCGCAAGAGGAGGTATTAATATTGCTATGGCCTTTATTAAGGATCTTATGATTATTTTTTGAAAGTTGGATTTTTCGTAGCAAACGACTTCTAAACCTGATATCAGCTTTCCGGGAGTTGCAGATAGTTTTGAACTTAAGAAAGAAATTTCATAAATTAGATATATCAAACTAAAAATTAAACTTAATATAGCTATGTTATGAACTTGTCCCATTAAAACACCGATTGAAAACTCCGACAACGGGACTTTGTGTATTTCATCCCAAAATAGCGTTAAACCGTTATAGCCTATCAGTATTTTCATAAGAAATAATACTACCCAATAAATGTCTAAAATTATGACGACATCAAAGCAATAGGCACAAACTCTTTTGAACAATTTACCGATATTCATATCTAATCCCCATTTAAATAAAAATATATTTCTATATTTTTTATATCTCTTTAAAGGCCTAAATATAAGCCAATAAGTTTATCAGTAATTTTCTAAAACAATTTGTTATATATATTATATCAAATAGTAAAAATAAAAGCCATACTGTTTCAAAAAAGTTACTTAAATTGTAAAATGCCTTTTAATTCGGATGCGACGGAGTTGAAATAGAGGATGCAGACAAATATTGATATGAGCAAAATTATAACCCATAATATAGGCTTTTTCAGTAAAGAGCCGTTACCAAACTTGCCGGATTTGCCAAACATTTCTTGGGCCAAAGCTTGCTGCTCGCTATAGGTTCTAATGCCTCTTTTTTTCATTTCCTCATGAAATTCAGGGCTATCCATTCCAATTGAAAATGATTGTTTTCTACTGCTAAAATCAGTAACGTATGTTCCGGCTAACATATCGTGAATGGATTGCTTTCTATCGCTGAAAACAGCAACCAAACCGGATATGATTGCAATTCCGGGTAAAGTTACAATCACTTTTACCATTGATCTTATAAGAACTTTAACAAAGCTTGATTGACGACTTACAACTTCAACACCTAAAATTATCTTGCCGGGTGTTGAAGATAGATTAGATGTTAAGAAAATAACTTCATAAACTAAAAATACTAAAAAGTATAAAAGATTGATTTTATAAACGGAAGAAATGTCTCCTTTCAATAAACCTTCGTAAGATATTTCAATGTTGATTAGTTTTAAGATTAACAGAAGTGCAAAAACAATACCGGACACTACAATAGAATCAAAATAAAAAGCAAAAAATCTTTTTGAAATTTTCGAATAATCCATAAAAATTTTCCCCCAAAATAAAAAAACATTTTAAAGAACGGGTTTGCTCTTTGCTGATAATAAATATTATATCAAATAATATTATATCAAATATTTTGAGAAAAATCCATATCAATTATGTATTCAAATATATTTATTGATGTATAGGGGTTATTATGTTATGAATTTCATGATGAAAGTTATGATTATATTTTTAAATTTCATCTGTTTTATTTTGCTAAATAAAAGTATAATAAAAGTATACACACTAAATACATTATGGCAATTAAAAAATAGATAAAAATTGACATCTATAAAAATAAGTTTGTATAAACGGGAGGTTTAATGTATGAAGAGGTCAGTGGTATTTTTGATTGTTTTTGGAATTTTGCTGAGTTTCTGGCCATACTGCGGACCTGATGCCGAGGCTGCTCAGTTGATTTCAACAGTGTATGGGGATCTCAACGGGGACGGAGAACGAAATTCCATTGATTTTGCTTTAATGAGAATGTATCTTATAGGTGCCAGATCCGATTTTCCGGTATCTAATTGGAGGGTAGTCGGTGACGTTAATTTAGACAACGATGTTAATTCCCTTGATTTTGCCTATATGAGGCGTCTATTGACAGGACGTATTTCCGAGTTCCCTGCAGACAGTAAACCCATATCGACTCCAACACCAGTAGCGGAAACAATATATGAAGCAGAGTTGGCTACGCTTTACAATGCTTTCTTGGAGAATATTCATGAAGGTTATTCCGGTAGTGCCTATGTAAATTACAATAACGAATATGGCGGTTACATTGAGTGGAATATAAATGTTGCTCAAAATGGAGCTTATAAATTGACTTTCAGATATGCGAACGGTACCAATGTTAACAGAGTAATGCAAATAAGCGTCAATAACAGCGTTGTCACGGAAGGTATGGACTTCTATTCCACCGGGGCATGGAATACTTGGAGTGATTCCAGCATAGTGGTAAATCTCAGGCAGGGCTCGAATTCAATTAAGGCACTGGCTGTTACATCTGACGGCGGACCTAATGTTGACTATTTGAAAATAAAATTAACCGATGAGCCAGCGGTTACTCCCACACCTACGCCAACAAAGACATCCACCGGAACACCGGCACCGGGTTATAGACAGATGGAAAAGCTGGACAGGGGATTGGTTGCAGTAAAAGTGAACAATGGAGTATTTCTAAGTTGGCGATTGCTAGGAACGGATCCCGCAAATATAGCCTTTAATTTGTACCGTAATGGGGTAAAAGTCAATTCTTCGCCTATTACCGGTGCAACAAATTATATAGATACAAGCGGAAATGCAAATTCTACATATACTGTACGAACAGTACTGAACGGTCAGGAACAGGAGGAATCGAAGTCGGTATATGTATGGGGACAGAATTATTTGCAAATTCCTGTAAAACCACCTGTTAGCGGTTATTCGGCTGGAGACTGCAGTGCCGGTGATTTGAACGGAGATGGGCAATACGAAATTGTTGTTAAATGGGAAGGTGCGACACAGGATAATGCAAATGCAGGATATACCGATCCTGTGTACCTTGAAGCGTATACATTACAAGGCAGAAAGTTATGGACTATAAATCTCGGTAAAAATATCCGTGCCGGTGCACATTATACTCAATTCATGGTTTATGACTTGGACGGGGATGGAAAGGCAGAGGTTGCATGTAAAACAGCCGATGGAACTGTAGACGGAAAAGGCGTTGTTATCGGTAATCCGTTTGCAGATTATAGAAATTCAAACGGATATATATTATCAGGGCCCGAATATCTTACAGTATTTGACGGTGAGACAGGAGCAGCTCTTTCAACGGTAAATTATCTTCCTGAAAGGGGTAATGTATCGGATTGGGGAGATAACTACGGCAACAGGGTAGACCGTTTTAGAGCTTGTATAGCTTATCTTGACGGACAGCGTCCGAGCCTTGTTATGTGCCGGGGATACTATACTAGACAAACTGTGGTGGCTTGGGATTTCAGAAACGGGAAACTTACACACCGCTGGACTTTTGACAGTAATAACTTCGGTAATTCAGCATGGGCAGGACAGGGTAATCATAACTTGAGTGTGGGCGATGTTGACGGTGACGGTTTTGATGAAATTTTACTGGGAACTTCAGCGGTGGATCATGACGGAAGAGGATTATGGTATACCGGATTGGGACATGGCGATGCAATGCACTTCGGGGATATTGACCCGAACAGACCGGGACTTGAAGTATGGACTTGTTTGGAAGGAGAAAAAGGAGCCGTGTTGCTGGATGCGAGAACCGGAAGGCAAATATTCAGATACTATCATACCGGTGATTGCGGCAGAGCCTGTGCAGCCGATATTGATCCGTCATCTCCGGGAATGGAGCTGTGGGCAGCCGGTTCACCGCTCTACAGTGCTACTGGTAATGTTATAGGAAACCGTCCGTCCCAAATAAATTTTGCAATTTGGTGGGACGGAGACGAACTTCGTGAGTTATTGGACGGTACTACCATTTCAAAATTCAATGGAGGTACGCTGCTTTCAGCTACCGGTTGCGTTTCCTGCAACGGTACCAAGGCCACACCTTGTTTGCAGGCAGACTTGTTTGGAGATTGGAGAGAGGAAGTAATATTTGCCTCTAGCGATAGTTCATTCTTACGAATATATACGACTACGGATATTACGAGCCGCAGAATTTATACATTGATGCATGATCCGATATACAGATTGGGAGTAGCATGGCAGAATACGGCATATAACCAACCGCCCCATACCGGATTCTTTATAGGATATGGAATGGCGGAACCGCCTGTACCGAAGATTTATACCGTTCCGTAATATGAATTGAGAATTTTGCTAATATATAATTTGAGATTGTTAAAAATCAAAAAGGAAAAAGTTTTTCTGCATAAGACTTTTTCCTTTTTGATTTAGGGACTTTCGAAGGTTGTGAAAGACTTGGTAACAACATAAAAAGTTAATTGGTATTAAGGTGTATTTTTTTTCATATTTGTGATATAATTATATTATAATTTTTAATTTATTTTTCACTTTGACGTTCTCAAATTTGGACATTTCTTTTGAGACTTTATCATATAAATATGTTTCAGCAATAACAAGTACAGTGTACTGGTTATCCGGAGGTAAACATAAATGACTCACTTTGATAAGAAGCTTACAGCTCTAACTTTTGATGACGGGCCGGATGTTATATTAACGGCTTTAGTCCTTGATAAATTAGACAAGTTCAAAGTACCGGCAACTTTTATGGTTGTTGGACAAAGAATTAATGACTCTACAAGTGATATTATAAAAAGAATTGTTGATTCGGGACATGAACTGGGAAACCATTCATGGAGTTATTCCGGCATGAGTGAAATGTCTGCTGAGGAAATAAGAGAATCGGTTAGTAAAACTACTGCTGCGATCGAAAAATATTCAGGTCAGACACCAAAGTTTTTCCGTGCACCAAATCTCGCCTACAGCCAAACTTTGTATGACAATGTTGACTTGATATTTGCACATGGTATAACAGCAGATGACTGGATACAGACAACTACGGCACAGCAAAGGGCGGATGCAATTATAAATCAAATAAAAGACGGTGCTATAATTTTACTGCATGATGTTCAGCCGCTTCCGCATCCAACTCCTGAGGCACTGGATATAATCATACCTACACTTTTAGAACTAGGATATGAATTTGTAACATTAAGCGATCTGTTTATAAGAAAAGGTGTAGATATGGATGCGGCTAAAGGAAAGGTGTATTCCTTCGTACCTTGATTACTGTGTAGTCATTAATATTAATAAATTTTTATTAATTGATAGACAAAATTAAAAAAATAGTATTACTTCTAAAATAATGTTTATTGGAAATGTTATAAATTTTATATATAATGAAAATATAATATGAAATTAATATTCATATCTTGCGAAGTTTTTCAAATTTGTGTTATCGGCATATCATGTAAGCTTTACAAATCGGCAGTTTTAACTATTCCTAGAAGTACTTTTAATTATTCCCGGTATTAGATGCCTAATTTAAATGTGCCAACATTTTGACCATGCTCACAGTTTTTATGACTGTGATTAAATTAAAATAGTAGTTGGAGGTAATGTTTATGTATTTGTCGAAATTCACAAAAAGCATTTCTATTCTATTATTATTATGTATGTTGCTATTATGCACACTAATGCCTATGCAGAGAACAGAAGCGGCATCAGAGTTGACAGTATATATTGAATCGATTACAGCAAGTGTCGGACAACAAGTGGTGGTACCGGTTAAATTGGCGAATGTACCGTCGAGCGGAATCAGTGCGGCAGATTTGAGCATTGTCTATGATGCAAGCAAGCTGGAGTACATAAGTGGGACCCCGGGAGATATAATAACAGATCCGGCAACAAATTTTGAAATAAACAAAGACAAGGACGGCTCCTTAAAAATGATTTTCTTAGACTATACAGTATCAAACGGATATATAAAGAAGGATGGGGTATTTGCAAATCTTACCTTCAGAGTATTGGGAACCACAACTATAACAATAAGCAAGGCAAACTTTGGAGATCCGAGTTTTAAGCCTATAGCAAAAAGTTTGAATGCAGGAACAATAACAGTAAATGCCGGAGGTTCAACACCGCCTGTTACGTCAGGACTAACAGCATATATTGAATCGATTACAGCAAGTGTCGGACAACAAGTGGTGGTACCGGTTAAATTGGCGAATGTGCCGTCGGGCGGAATCATTGCGGCAGATATGAGCATTATCTATGATGCAAACAAGCTGGAGTACATAAGTGGGGCACCGGGTAATATAATAGCAGACCCGGATACAAATTTTGAAATAAACAAAGACAAGGAAGGCTCCATAAAAATTTTGTTCCTGGACTATACATTATCAAACGGATATATAAAGAAGGATGGGGTATTTGCAAACGTTACCTTCAGAGTATTGGGTACATCTACTATAACAATAAACAAGGCAAATTTCGGGGATCCGAATTTTACGCATATAGCAAAAAATTTGATTGATGGAACAATAACGGTAACTGGTACAAACCCAACGCAGCCAGTTACACCAACACCGATAGCTACACCGACACCTATACCCACAATTACACCTATTCCTTCACAACCCCCAACCCAGTCGGGAAGCTTTTCGGTAAAATATACTCAAAGTGATTGGGGAACCGGTGCTACTGTTACAGTGACCATAACCAATGAAGGCAATACGGCAAAAGACGGTTGGACAGTAAGCTTTGATTTTACAGGAAATCAAAAAATAACAAATGCATGGAATTGTACCTATTCGCAAAGCGGTAAATCTGTTTTGATGTCAAATGTAGATTATAACAGAATTATACCCGCGGGCGGTTCGGTGACAATCGGATTTAATATATCCTATAGCGGGGCTAACTCAATACCTACAAATATTACTGTTAAATAAGTCGGACTAAATCTTTGACAAGAATACTTAATATTTCCAATTATAATGGAGAAAGTGGTTATGCTTTCTCCATTTTCTTTTAGGGGTTTTCGAAGGTCGTGAAAGTCCTAGAAATCAAAGGAAATCGATGCCATTGAGATTTTATTTCTTGTAAAACAACATTCATCTATAATATAATAGAAATATCACCTTTAATTCGATATATAGTCTTGTTTTGTTTGATATTAAGTTATATAGTTTATATTCGGTAATTTTATAGACTGTATAAACTTGTTATGCTTCTATAATCAAATTTTTTCTCACATTTAATTTTTGGTAATTGTAATTAATAAAAATCTATTTTTGGGGTGTACATATGAATAATGCAATTGAAGTACTTATCGATAATATTGAGAAGATAATCGTAGGAAAGAGAACAGTTATAGAACAAATTTTAGTGGCTTTACTCAGTGATGGACATGTACTTATTGAAGACGTACCCGGTGTTGGTAAAACTCAAATTGTTGCTACACTTGCACGTTCAGTCAACGGTGTGTTTAACAGAGTACAGTTTACACCGGATTTAATGCCATCGGATATTATGGGATTTTCCATGTTTAATCCGGCAACCCGGGAATTTGAATATAGAAAAGGGGCAGCCATGTGCAATTTTCTCCTGGCGGATGAAATAAACAGGACCTCTCCCAAAACCCAATCCAGTCTTCTTGAGATAATGGAAGAGAACCAGGTTACAGTGGATGGAAAGACTTATCAGTTACCTAGACCGTTTATGGTACTTGCAACTCAAAATCCTGTCGAGTGTTTTGGAACCTATCCGTTACCGGAAGCACAAATGGACAGGTTTTTTCTGAAACTGTCCATAGGGTATCCCGGAAAAAATGAAGAGAAATTGATATTGGATAGGTTTGGAAGTGAAAATCCTTTAAATGAGTTAAGACCAGTGACTAATATTAATGAAATTCTAGAGCTTCAAAACCAGGTTAAGAAAGTTAAAATGGAAGATTGTCTAAAAACATATATTGTAGATATTATTGAAGCTACAAGAAAAAGTCAGGATGTTGTTTTGGGAGGAAGTCCGAGGGGAAGTCTGAATTTGTACAGGGCATCAAAAGCATGGGCTTTTATCAAGGGAAGAGGATATGTAATTCCTGACGATATTCAAGCAATGGCAGTACCCGTTTTAGCTCACAGAATTATTATGAATTCCGGGGCTAAAATGAAAGGCATTACAGCAGAGAATGTTGTAAATGAGGCAATTATGAAAGTTAAGGTACCCACATTCTAAGCGGTAAAAAGGAAAATAGAGTGTTTATTTTCGGATGACTTAAAATTACATGAGCAAAGGAAAAACATTATGAAAAATTGGTTTTTGTTTTTCATTATGGTAGTTTTTATGTATCTGTATTCTTATATATTGGGTGGAGAAACAAGTATGGTTATGGTATACATGTTTCTTTTTTCACCTATGGTTTCTGTTCTTTTAATTATTCCTTTTAGGAAAAAGATTGGTGTTCGTGTCGATATGCCGCCTTTTGAGGTTGAAAAAGGTGGAAGTATTAGAATTAATGTGAATCTTGAGAACAAATCCTTTATGCCGTTGCCTTTTGTTTGTATTGAGTTTTGTAAAGCAGTTAATTTTAACGTTCCGGATTCATATAATATAGTTGTTTCTTTAGGTCCCTATGAGAAAAAAGTTGTAAGTATGGAATATACGGCTATAAGCAGGGGAGTTGGGGAAATAGGAGTAAAAGACATATGGCTAAAGGACTATATAAACCTCTTTAGGCTGTCAATATTGAAAAATAGCGAGGAAGACAGGGTTACAGGAGAGGTAACTGTTTTACCCAGGCTAATAAATTTAAAACCTACAAGCAAAATATTGTTGGGGACATCGGAGTCAATCAAGCAGGATGATTCGGAGACAACAACTGCAAATTTGTTTACCTGGAATGGTGAGCCGGGATATGAATTTAGGGAGTATATTCCCGGTGATCCGCTTCACAAGATACATTGGAAACTATCTGCCAAAAACGAGACACTTATGGTTAGGAAAGATGAAGGCAGAGGAATTTCGAAAAAGCGTCTGATATTGGACCCATATATAAAGCCGGCACAAAAAAAGAAAAATAACACAATTTATCAACTAATATTCGGTACAAATCCAATACACACTGAGGAAAATTCCGACAATTTAAAGTATGATATATTGGCATTGGAAGAGAAAACTCTAGAAGCAATTCTGGCAGTAGCCAATACAGCTGTTAAAACCGGGAGAGAAGTTGAATTGTGGTTATTTGAGAAAGGAAAATGGAATAGTTATGGGATAAAGGAAAGCAAGGCCATTAATGAAATTCAGTACCGGCTTGCAGCATATAAATTTGAAAACTCACCTATATCGGATTTTTTAAAACGGTTACCTTTAAAAGAGGTTGTTGAAGATGAAGGTAAGAATCGATATTTTAAAAGTTTGGAATCCGTTGTTTTTACCGGGTGTTTTGATAATGTTTTATATAAGGCCGTTGAAGGTTTTGCGGGGTATGGTGTGATTGCAGATATTGTTTTAGTGGACGGTAATCATTCCGATAATCCCAGTACATCAGACGGGAATTTTGCTCATGGGAAGGGCAGTTGTTGGATATTGGGAGTTGATAAGGATATAAGCGAGGTCCTTTCATAAAGGTTAGTTGGCATTGTATTGGGGGATGAAACGGTATGAAAAAACTTTTAGCGGAATTGAGCAATCAAAGATTATCTCTTCTGTTTTCAATAATACTGACATATTGGGCTATGACTTCCTTCTTCGGAAGTCCCATAATAGATATATTTTTTATCATTTCAGTTATTAACACTGTCTTTTATATATGTTTCATAATTTTGAAAAAGCAAGGAACTTCGGGAGGAATATTGTTTGTACTCGGTTCGATGGTGTATTTTTTAGGAGTACGAGTTCTTATTCTTTTTTCGGGAGAATCGTTTCTTTCTTATTTAATATGGTTTATTGTGTCAAAACCGGAAACTGTTGAACTTGTGCCGGCATTTTGGTTTGCAACCATATTCATTGCTGCTTATGGCTTTTCTTCAACAGTTTATTATTTTACAAACATACACTATAGAGTACCTATCCTTCTGCTTATCGGTGCAATACCTTTCATGCTTCAGTCAGCCAAAACCGACAGTGTTGTCTCAATACCTTTCTTGCTTTTCGGAATTTTGTTTTTCTGGCTGTACATAGAAAGAACGGTAAAGGAAACAAGCGATACCAAAAATGGATTTCAAATAAACAATCCTTGGTATATACTGTCTTCTTCCATTTTTATAGGATTAATTGTGATTTTGAGCTTGTTTTTTCCGAAACCTGAAACAATACCTAAGATTGCGTACATCAATCAGGTTATTAATGAGACGGTACAAAATCTGGCACAATCAAACAATCAGAATATCAATATCTCCAACTTACCCACTATATTTAACACGATGGGAATAAAGAATCAAAGCATTCTAAGTTCCATTACCCCTCCTTTGGGAGACAAGGTACTGTTTGAGGTTGAAGCGGACGAGCCTCTTTATTTTAGAATTCAAAGTTGGGACAGATATACCGGCAATAGATGGGTTAAAGGAAATGAGTCATTGGATAAAAAAATGAATATTGAGTATATGAAAGAAAGCTACAAAAAATTTCCGGTGCTGTTGGAACTATTGCAACGACTGGAGAAAAACGGACTTATTTCGTCGGAATATACAAAGCAATATAATAGTTCAACGAATGCATCTGAACCTTGGATTATGAGGCAAGCCTCGGTATATACAAAAGGAATACCCATGGAGACTTTGCTGAATCCACCAGGAGTGTTGGATATTGATTTATATAATAATTATGTTGTGTATATTAACGAGCGTGCCGAGTGTTATATTGAAAACGGGAAAATGCCCCATATCAATGAAGTTTATGATATTGACTATTATAGTCAGAATTTGCCCCATTCATCTTTTGCCTATAAAATGGTTAAACATTTAAATAGGGAATTTGCTTCGCAAATTTTTGATGCCAATAAGTATAAAGTCGGAGAAGCAGGGGAAGAGTTATCGGATGGTCTGTTGGTAATTGATGCTGAAACTAAAAAAATAATAGATGAAGCAAGAGAGGAAATGAATAGTGCTTATGAAAACTATACGGAACTTCCGAATGATATGCCACAAAGAATTTATGACCTTGCAGACAGTATAACGGACGGTCTTACCAGTGATTACGAAAAAGCTGAGGCTATTGTTAATTTCTTTCATAACTCAGGATTCAAGTATGATTTAAGGCCACCCAGTATGCCCAGAGGCAGGGATTACAATGATTTTTTCATATTTGAAAGCAAAAGAGGTATATGTATTCACTTTGCTTCGGCGATGGTCGTTCTTGCAAGGGCGGCAGGCTTACCGGCCCGTTACGTTGAGGGCTTTGTAGCGAAAGAATGGGATCCGGAGACAAATAGCTACCTTATAAGGGAGAAGGATGCCCATGCTTTCCCTGAGATCTATATTTCAGGATACGGTTGGATGGCTTTTGAACCTACGGTGGAAATGAGTACATCGAATAATCGATTTATAACATTTTTTGATAATTTATTTGAAAGGATAAACAGTATAATCTCCTGGATTTTGGCATTTATCGATATTATGCCGCTGTGGGTCAAGCTGCTGTTTATACCATATATTATATTTATGTTGATTATGCTGGCTTGGCTGTTTTTCCGATTAAAGAGAAATATGTGGAAAAAGAAAGTTTTGAGCACTGAAAGAAGTCAAGCGGTTTCGATGGTATTTAAAAAAATTTCGCAGCTTCTTAAGAAAATTAATCTTGAAAAAGAAAAGCATGAAACACCTATCGGTTATGCCGTCCGAGTGATGGAGGCTAGCGGATTGGACTTGACAGAGTTTGTTGATAATTTCAATAGGTGCAAATACGGAGGTTTGGTTCCGGATGAGAAGGCGGTTTTAAGTGCTTTGGAAAAATACGATGAGGCAAGGCAGATCGTCAAGAAAAAAATTGGAAGTTTAAAAGCTTTGATAATATGATCCTATAAATGTTTTTTACAAATAGATTTACGTGACAAAGTGATAATTGGTAAAAACAATTGATTGGTCCAAGCCCATAAATAGAAGTAATGCATATTATGTAATGTAAACTTCTATTTTGGAGGACCAAATATGAGCGATATAAAAATTGGGGATATTGTAACCCGTAAATCCCATGGCCAGGACATATATTTTAGTGTTGTTGACATTGTTAACAGAAGCGGTTCAAAACCTGTATATGTTTTGAGAGGATTGTTTTATAGAATAGAGGCCGATTCGAGTGCTGAAGACTTAGTAAAACAAGATTACAAAAATGTTCAGGCCGATTTGCAAAGGGCCATACTAAACGTTAAAAGAAATACTTACCGGTTTGGATATGCAAACAGATTGCTTTGGTTCAATAGATTTAGAGAAAGACCCGGTAAAATACTTCAATTTGATTCGAGCGAAAGATTCTTGAACATGTGTAAAGACAACTATAAAGAGGCCGGTATAAATGTAGTTGGAATAGTGGCAGAGGAAAGAGAACAGCCCAGTTTGGTTAAGCGTGCCTTAATTGAACATAAGCCCGATATATTGATATTAACCGGTCATGACGGTATTAAGAAAAAGAGCGGCAATCTCAATTCTATTGAAAACTATCGAAATTCCAAATATTTTATCCAGGCTGTAAAACTGGCTAGGGAATATGAAAGAGATAATAATAAACTGTGTATTTTTGCAGGGGCATGTCAATCCTATTTTGAAGCAATTATGAATGCGGGAGCCAATTTTGCAAGTTCACCGGGAAGGATAAACATAAATGCGTTAGACCCTGCTATTGTATGCCAAAAGGTTGCTCTCACCGATGAAAACAGGTATGTTTTGCCTCAGGAAGTTGCACGATTGACAATTTCAGGTGTGAAAGGTATCGGTGGAATTAGAACAAGAGGACATTTGAAAAGGTTATAAAAATTTTATAAATTTTAATAACATACATTGAGGATGCTTGAAGTTGGCATCCTCTTTTCGTCCTATTGATGATTTAAAGGGAATAGGGTACAATCATTTAAAGATAGCACTAAAAGATAAACTAAGAGGGAGATATTTTGGGTAAAAATCTATATATTACGGAAAAACCGTCAGTTGCCGCAAGTTTTGCCCAAGTATTGGGTGTAAGCATTTCAAAAAGCGATAGGACCAGAGGTTATGCCGAATCGAAGGATTCCATAATTACCTGGTGTTTTGGGCATCTAATAACATTGGCATTACCCGATGCATACGATCAGGCATATAGGGAATGGAGAGTTGAACATTTACCGATAATTCCCCAAAAATACAAATATGTGGTTATCGATAATGATGGAACCAAGAAACAGTTTGAAACAATAAAGGCTCTCATGCAAAGAGAGGATATCGATTGCATATATGCGTGTACCGACAGCGGAAGAGAGGGAGAATATATTTTCAGGCTTGTGTATGAACACAGTGGAACCGCTAAGCCGGCTAAAAGGGTGTGGATATCGTCACAAACTGAAGAAGCGATAAAAGAAGGTATTAACAGTGCAAAGGATATTACGCATTACGACTCATTGGCACAGGCTGCCTATAGCCGGGCTAAAGAGGATTGGCTGTTTGGTATGAATTTTAGCAGAATATATACATGCCTATACGGAAGACACCTTTCAGCCCTGTTAAAAGAAAGCAAATCATCGGTTATAGCTATTGGTAGAGTTATGACTTGTGTTTTGGGTCTGGTGACCGATAGAGAACTTGAGATTAGAAATTTTGTGCCTAAAATTCATTATGGAATTACATCAAATTTCATATCTATGGATAGCAAGATTGAATATAAAGGCAAATGGGCAGTGGATAGAAGCAAGATAATTAAAAACGTTGAAGCTGCACAGGAGGAAGAAAGGTATATAAGCAAGCAGGAAGCGGAGGAGGTAATTGAGAAGCTAAAAGGCAAGGAAGGTAAAGTAGTAAAGGTAGAAATAAAGAGTAAGAACGAACAGCCGCCTTTACTCTTTAATCTTGCAGAGCTTCAGTCGGAGGCAAACAAAAAGTTCAAGCTTCCTGTTGACAAGACTTTGGAAACAGCACAAAGCTTATACGAGAAAAAGTTGATAACCTATCCGAGAACTGACTGTAGGGTATTGTCTACCGATGTGGCAGAGGAACTTCCGAAAGTGTTGAACGGACTTTTTTTAAACCCGGAGTACAAGGAGCTTGTTTCAAGGATTAAGGATTTCGGCGAGTTAAAGGTTACAAAATCTACAAAAAGGTATGTTGACGATAAAAAGGTAACCGATCACTATGCACTGATTCCTACCTATGTAACTGCCGATTTGAGTAAACTAAGTGAGAATGAGAAGAAAGTATATAATCTCATTGTTAAAAGATTTTTGGCTATATTTTATCCTCCTGCGGTATACAACACCGTTAAAGTTGAAACGGAAGTGGATGGGGAGATATTTGTTACCAATTCGAGAACATTGAAAGAAGCCGGGTGGAAGGAAGTCTACGAAATAAGCAAGCCAAAAGACGAAGAGGATTTGACTGAAGTTCCATTACATTTGCTCTCAAAAAATGAAGGATGCGAGACAAAGGAATTTGAGCTTGAGGAGAAAGAAACAAAGCCTCCGCCAAGATATACTGACGGTTCCCTTATAATAACCATGGAAAAGGCGGGTAAATTTATAGAGGACGAGGAACTGCGTGAGCAGATAAAAACCTGCGGCATAGGTACTTCTGCAACGAGAGCAGGTATTATTAAGAAGCTCAAAGATATAGGTTATATAAACATAAATCCCAAAACCCAGGTTGTGACTCCTACTCTTAAGGGAGAAGCAATAGTTGAACTGGTTAGAAGGACGGCTAAAGAGCTGTTAAGTCCCTCCCTTACAGCTAGCTGGGAAAAGGGACTTACTATGATTGAAAATAAAGAAACCACACAAGAGGTTTTTGAAAAAAAGCTTTGTGAGTATATTAACAGAACTATTGAGAAGGTCAAAAGGAGTAATGAAAATAACAGCATTAATCTAATCCGGTTGTTTAATAATGTATAATTGCAAAAAAGTCCATTTACTTTAATAATGGACTTTTTGAACAAGTTTCACATATAAGTTGATTTCTTCTTGAGCAATTTGTATTGCTTTGTTTCAAGTTCCGATACAATACGGATTATGAATTTAGCTTTTTGTTTTAACGGTATTCTACCTACAGTAGAGGAGCTAAAAGTAATATTTCTTCATTATCGTTGTATATGGAACTGAATTGGGATATGGGTAGGGGATTTTTGCCCAATCCTACCTCTATTGTAAAGCCAGGGCGTCTGTATTCCTTTATAAACCAGTCTTTGTAGCCTGCATAGGCGGCTTCATAGGGTACATTGGCAACAGCATAACCGCTGACTCTGGAGAAGGTGTTGGCAATGGTTAACGATTCTTGCGGTGCAAGGTTGAGATAATTCCAGTATATTACCCTGCCTTGTGAATGATAGGCAAGGACCATTCTGAAATTGTGCTGTTTTGTGAAATTTGTCATTGCTGAGGATTCCGGTTCCGATAACGGACTTGGACCTCCGTATCTTGTGGGTCCTGGTCCGTATATCCCAAAGGAAGCTTCTTGGGCTTTTGCCTCTTCCCAGCTGGCGGGATAGTTGCGGTTTAAGTCCACACCTCTTATGTTGGCATTCCATACCTCTGAGAAAGGTTTTCCAGTTCTATTCCATTGAAGGAGATTGTTGTAATAGGGGTTTGAAGGTTTCAAGCCGTTTAAAACCAGGTCTACACCGTCAGGGTTTACCATCGGAACAATATAAATACTGCTCTGATTCCAAATATCCCGAACATTATAACCTCTCATGAGGTTTCCCCTTGAGTAGGCTTTGAGAAAGTTTTCGGTAAATTTCATCAATAGAGGTGTTGTGATCCACTCCAGGGAATGGTGTGCACCGTTGTAAGACACTTCCCTTGAGCCTCTGCCAAGGCGTAAATAATACAGATTTTTTCCCAGAACACTTCTGCCGATAGTGCCTATTTCCAAAAACGGATATCTTGCTTTAAGTCCATATATGTTTCTTTCCATAATTTCATAGGTATAGTCAATGTCGGTAAATACAATATCGATTCCAAAGGGTACTATCAGTCTTTGTCCTATGTATATCAAGTTTGGATTTATCTGTGGATTGGCAGTAATAATAGCCCCAGGGGTTGTGTAAAATTTTTGTGCGATTGTATAAAGGGTATCTCCGCGTTGGACGTAGTAAATGCTATAACCGTTTAGCAGTACTTCAAAGGATTGCCAGGTAGCGGGACCTACAATGCCGTCGGCTACCAATCCGTTATTTTTTTGAAATTCAATTACTGCCTGCTGAGTCTGAGAACCAAAAATTCCGTCAATGGGCCCCGGATTATAACCTATTTTTGAGAGCAGGCTCTGAATCAGTTTTACATCCGGTCCTCTTGAACCGAATTTAAGGGTTTGCATGTGACCACCTTCTTTTTGTTGTGTATAATATATTCTATTAATTTAAGCACTAGTTGGTTATAAAATAGTTTTGAAACTTATAGTCTTAAGTTTGCTGCATGTTGTGTTGTGGCTTGAATTAATTGTTGTGCAATTTTATACTAGTATAAAGGGTATGGTTTCTTATCTTTTCATACATGGCGTGGAAGGAAGTGGTGAAATGGAACATAAATTTATTTTGGGAGATATTGTTGAAATGAAAAAACCGCACCCGTGCGGCAGTAAGGAATGGGAAGTAACCAGGGTGGGAGCGGATTTCAAAATAAAATGCTTGGGATGCAACCATCAAGTAATGCTTCCTAGAACCAAATTTGAAAAAAGTGTCAAGAAGGTTGTAAAGTCTGGAAATTCTTCAGAAAATATCGATTAGGTTATTTTTAGAAATCCTCTCATATGAATCCTTTTATAGTTTTTTTGAAATAATAAAAAATAAACATTAAGAGGATGATAATATGTTTGAGGAGAGAAGGAGAGCAAAGAGTAAATTTATCAAATGGTTTTTGACGGCAACTTTTATTATTTTAGGTATTGGAATACCGGTATTCTTTTTTGCTTCAAACTACATCGTGAAAGATGTTGAGCAAAAGCCTAATATAGGAGAAGCGAAAGGGAGAACTGACCTTAAACAGATTTCATTGGATCAAACACCGGCACCCAACGGTAATATCCAGGGAAATGCTGCAAGAGATATTACACAAGCAGATACTGTACAAGTTTATTCAATACAGGATATCGTTAAAGCTACAATGCCTGGAGTTGTGGGCATATCGGTTTTAAAGGTGGACGGGAATTCAATTTTCGATAGCAATACGGAAAGTTGGGGTGTCGGTTCAGGAGTAATTGTAAGTACTGATGGGTATATTCTTACCAATCACCACGTAGCCGGAGGCAAAAATAAGAGAATTATTGTATCTTTGGAGGATGGAAGAAATGTGGACGGTACGACGGTCTGGTCAGATCCTGTTTTGGACCTTGCAGTTGTCAAAATAAATGCAACCGGGCTTCATACCATCCCTTTGGGAGATGCAAATGAACTGGTTGTAGGTGAACCGGCAATAGCTATAGGAAATCCATTGGGGCTTCAATTTCAAAGGACTGTTACCTCCGGCATAATAAGTGCCCTTAATAGGACAATTGAAATTGAGACTGAGAACGGAGTAAATTACATGGAAGACCTCATTCAGACCGATGCCAGTATAAATCCCGGAAACAGTGGAGGTCCCTTGATAAATTCCAAAGGCCAGGTTGTGGGTATAAATACTGTAAAGGTTACCAGTGCAGAGGGTATTGGATTTGCCGTGCCGATAAATATAGCAATTCCAATTATAAATCAGCTTGTTGAAACCGGCGAATTTGTCGAACCCTATTTGGGGGTATTTGCATATGACAGAGAAGTCATTCCTTTCATTGATTCCACCAAGAGATTGGATAACGGTATCTATATTGCAATGATTGATGAATCCGGCCCTGCCTATAAAAGCGGTCTTCGTGTCGGATGTATAATAAAAGAGGTTGACGGAAAAGAAGTAAACACAATGATGCAACTTAGAACATATATTTACTCCAAAAAGCCTGGAGATACTATAAATGTAGTTTGTGAACATGAAACAACAAGAAATATAGAACTTAAACTTGGGGTAAAGGAAAAGGACGGACTTGTTACAAGATAGTGCTTATGATTCGGTATTGAAATAGAAATTTCGGGGCGTCGTGCCCCTTGCTTTTGCTTCTTTCACTAAAATAGAAAAAATAAAATTTAAGCCTCGTACCGTTAATGATTCTATACGAGGTCTTTGTGTTTTGTGCGGCTTTTTAAGTCCTTAGGATGATAATATAATGTAACCTGTGTCAAAAAAGCTTGCAAAAATATTTTAACACTTGAAATTACTTCCTGTTATTCCAATTCGGTTTATGGTAACATTATTATAGACACTAGAAATATAATTGACAGGGGAATATGCCTATGAGAGAACAGTTTATGAGGACTGCTGCACAAGAGGCTATGGACGGTGTAAAAAAAGGTCATGGAGGTCCTTTTGGAGCAGTTATTGTAAAGGATAACCGAATAATTGCAAAGGCACACAATGAAGTAATTAAGAATAATGATCCCACCGATCATGCTGAAATGATTGCTATAAGAAGTGCGGCAAAAAAGCTGGGAAGATTCGATTTGTCGGATTGTGAGTTATATACTTCATGTGAGCCTTGTCCTATGTGTCTTTCGGCAATACATTGGGCCAAAATTGAAAAAGTTTATTATGGCTGTACCCGGGATGATGCGGCAGAAATAGGATTTGACGACAAATATATCTATGATGTCATAAAGGGTACGGCAGAGCAAAAGAAAGTTGACCTTGAGCAGATGGAACGAGAGGTATGCCTTGATGCTTTTTTTGAATGGAAAGCAAAAGAGGATAAAGTTCAGTATTAGTTAAGAAAAATTAAGTAAACTTTAAACCTTAAATTTTGTTTAACGATAGAGGGGAAAACAGATGAAAATTGCTTTATTGATTTCGTTTTTACTTTTAAATGTGAGTGTCACTTTATTTATTTTGTTTCAAAAAAACAGTAAATTACCTCAGGCTAAAATTCAACTTACTTATATAAATGGAATTATATCGTTAATTTCTTCCCTTATATACAGTCTTATTGCAGATAGAAGCGATTTTGGACCCATATTTGTCCAGACCTTTGGCATTTTATCGGTAATATCCATAATTGCTATGATAATTGGAGTATTTATTAGAGAATTAGGTGTTGGACAAGCTGCAGCCACTAACCCTAATATAAAGAAAAAGAATAAATTGCATACCTTTATTACCATATTTGGGATAGCAATAGCTTCAAGGCTGATTATTTATATTGTCGGCTATATTTATGGTCTACAGGCATTGGAAATAGAGCCCGGGTTCATCAAGAATTTTGATTCCATGTGGAATAAATGGGATTCAATTCACTATCTGAACTTGGCCAAATACGGGTACTCTGCCACTGGAGAAGATGCAAAGCTAATTGTTTTTTATCCGCTCTATTCGCTTTTGGTCGGAATAACAGCTAAGATATTCCGAAATTATTTGCTCTCCGGTGTAATTATTTCCAATTTATGCTTGGGACTGGGCTGTTACTATTTATACAGGATTGTCAGCCTTGATTTTGATGAGGAAACCGCAATGAGATCGGTGAAATATATGCTTATTTATCCTTTATCCTTTTTCTTCGGCATTGCCTATACCGAAAGTATTTTTGTAGCATTGTCCATTATGGCCTTATACTATATGAGAAGAAATAAATGGTTTCTTGCCGGAGTTTTCGGATTTCTTGCAGCACTTACAAAGAATCAGGGAATTATTTTGGTCGTTCCGGCAGCAATGGAATATGCACTTTCAACTCAGTTTTTTGACAAATTAAGAAAAAAGAATTTTAAAAATATTTTACGGAACTTTTTTGCAAAGGGAATTTTCCTGTTCATGATTCCTTTGGGTACATTTATTTATTTTGCCATTAATAAAATTTTGTTCGGCAGTTGGAATGAGTTTTTAGTATATCAGAAAGAATACTTCAACAATACCTTCGGTAATGTTTTTGAAAACCTGAAGTGGATTGCCCAGTCAGCTTTTTCACCTGAGGATGAATTCAGACTGACCTACTGGCTGCCTTGTATTCTGTCTTTTTTATTGGTGATTCTTCTTATTTTTTATTCCATAGGAAGGCTTCGTCTTTCCTACAGTGCATATATGCTGGTATTCTTGCTGATATCATACTCTCCGTCATGGCTGCTGAGCGGATCAAGATATATTATGTCCTTGGCACCGATATATATCAGTCTTTCTGTTCTAACGAAGAGAAAGGAAACGGATATTGTACTCACGTTTGTATCAACTCTATTGCTCGGATTTTATACGTTTGCGTTTTTAATGGGAAGAGTTCTTTAGTGGAATTAAAATAAAAACAAATAAAAATTAAAAAGGATATTGACAATATACATCTATGGTGTTAAACTGAATATTAACTATACTTTAATAAGTAAAAGCTATGAAGGAAAAAAAGATGCACAGGATTGCACAAGAGAGCTGATGGTTGGTGTGAATCAGCGCATGAATTGCATGTATAACTCGTTCCGGAGCTTTGTTGCTGAACGTTAGTAAGCAATGACGTTGACTACGTTATAGTCCGTACATATCGTTACGATATGTACCTGAGGGCATGATACATGTCGAATCAGGGTGGTACCACGTAGGATTTATACCCTTCGTCCCTGCAAAAAGATTTGCAGAGACGAAGGGTTTTTTGATTCAAGGTCTTTCTAAGCGGAGGGCAGAAGTCCATCGGAATTTAATTACACAGTTGGAAGAATAATATATGATACAATTTGCGGTTTCGGTGGGCCAAATTAGGGAATCAATAGCAAAGGGGTGCATTATTATGAAGATTACAGGGGCACAAGCCATTGTAAAAGCTTTGGAAAATGAAGGGGTAGAAGTTATATTCGGTTACCCTGGAGCTGCCATCTGCCCGTTTTATGATGCATTATTAGACTCAAAAATCCGCCATATATTGACAAGACATGAACAGGGAGCTGCACATGCGGCCAACGGATATGCCCGTGCTTCCGGCAAAGTTGGAGTGTGTGTCGTTACATCCGGGCCAGGGGCGACAAATATTATTACCGGAATTGCTACGGCTTATATGGATTCCATCCCGGTAGTGGCAATTACCGGCCAGGTATCATCGGATTTGATTGGCCGGGATGTATTTCAGGAAGCGGATATAACCGGTGCAACAGCACCTTTTGTAAAACACAGTTATCTTGTAAAAAATACAAAGGATTTACCTAGAGTTATAAAAGAAGCTTTCTATATAGCTTCTACCGGAAGACCCGGACCTGTGTTGATAGATGTACCTGTTGATGTTCAAAATCGTGAAATTGAATTTGAATATCCTAAAAGTGTTGACATTAGAGGGTATAAACCTAATTTAAAAGGTCATTCCCTCCAGATAAAAAGAATAGCTGAGGCAATTTCAAAAGCAAAAAAACCTATAATTTGTGCAGGTGGAGGAGTTATTCGTTCCGGTGCCTCCAAGGAGCTTTTGGATTTGGCTGAAAGGTGTCGGATTCCGGTTACACCAACACTTATGGGGATAGGTGCTTTGCCGTCGGATCATGAGTTAAATCTGGGAATGCTTGGCTCCCATGGTGTTTATCTAGCCAACTATGCGATAAACAATGCCGATTTGCTGATTATTTTAGGAGCCAGAGTCGGTGACAGGGCTATGAGTAAGCCAAACCAGATTGCAGAAAAGGCAAAAATAGTGCATATTGATATAGATCCGGCTGAAATAGGCAAAAACATAGAGGTTTCCATACCGGTAGTGGGAGACTTGAAACAAATATTGAAAGAGCTTAATAAAGTTGCAATTAAGTCGGAATCGAACGATTGGATAGAAGAACTTAAAAGGGAAAAAGCAGAACATTCTGTAAAGATAAGTCCCGATGTGAATTCAAATTATGTAAATCCCAAGTATCTATTGTCGGTTTTGACAGAGTTGGTTGACAACGATACCATTGTTACAACGGAGGTTGGTCAGAATCAGATATGGGTGGCAAACAACTTTGGAGTTAAGAAGCCTGGAAGCTTTATAACATCAGGAGGAATGGGAACCATGGGTTATGGACTTCCTGCTGCCGTAGGTGCAAAAGTTGCCTGTCCTAACTCTAAGGTTATTTGTATAGGTGGTGACGGAAGCTTCCAAATGTCAATGCAGGAGCTTGGTACTATAAAGCAAAACAAAATTGGGGTTAAGGTATTGTTATTTAACAACTATCGGCTTGGAATGGTTAGAGAGCTTCAAAAGGTAAGACATTGCAGCCGATATACACAAGTCTTCCTGGACGAAAACCCCGATTTTCTGACCATATTTAAGGCATATGGTTTTGAAGGGCAAAGAATTTCAAGCGACAAGGATGTAAAAAAGGCATTGGAGAAAATGCTTGAGGATGACAAACCGTATCTGCTTGAATGTATAGTGGATCCTGAAGAGTCCACACTTTAGTGGAGTTTAATTTTGATAAATGGATTTAAAAAATGCAAATACCATTTCTACGAAATGATTTGATAAAAACTTTACAGTTATATTTAAGAATTGCTTTTGGAAATGGTTTAAAGGGAGGTAAAGACATGGGAAAACACACATTATCGGTACTGGTAGAAAATCAACCCGGTGTTTTGTCAAGGGTAGCCGGATTGTTCAGTAGAAGAGGATTTAATATCGACAGTTTGGCTGTGGGAGTAACCGAAGATCCTGAGGTTTCAAGAATAACCATTGTGGTAAACGGGGATGAGTATGTTGTCGAACAGGTGAGCAAACAGCTTAACAAGCTCATTGATGTTATAAAGATTAAAAAACTTGATGATAAAGAATCGGTAAGCAGAGAGCTTGCTCTTATCAAAGTGAGTGCCGATGCTGCTACTAGATCTGAAATAATTCAGATTGTTGAGATATTTAGAGCAAATATCGTCGATGTTTCAAAAAATACATTGACCATAGAAATATCCGGCGATTCGGATAAGGTTAAAGCCCTTGAAGACATGCTCAAGCAATTCGGTATAAAGGAGATTGTTAGGACAGGTACAATTGCCATCGAAAGAGGTAATAAATATATAAAAGCTAAAAATAATGATAAGGAGTGTATTGTGAATGGCTAAGATTTATTATGACAGTGATTGCGATTTGGGATTATTAAAAGGAAAGACAGTAGCTATTATCGGCTATGGAAGCCAGGGGCATGCCCATGCACAAAATTTACACGATAGCGGTGTAAATGTTGTGGTAGGTCTTCAACCCAATTCGCCAAGAAGGCAGCAAGTAATTGAGGATGGTTTGAAAGTTGCTGACACCGATGAAGCAGCAAAAATGGGAGATCTAATTATGATATTGGCTCCCGACCAGGTGCAGAAGGATATATATGAACAGAGTATAAAACCGAATCTGGTAGAGGGAAATGTATTGATGTTTGCCCATGGTTTCAATATTCATTTCAACCAGATAGTTGCTCCAAAGGGTGTTGACGTTGTAATGGTTGCTCCAAAAGGCCCTGGTCACACAGTAAGAAGCCAATATAAAGAAGGAAAGGGAGTACCTTCCCTCATAGCAATACATCAGAATGAAACAGGTAAAGCAAAGGAATATGCTTTGGCATATGCTGCCGGAATAGGAGCAGGAAGAGCTGGAATACTTGAAACTACCTTCAAGGAAGAAACAGAAACCGATTTGTTCGGTGAACAGGCAGTTCTCTGCGGTGGAGTTACAGAGCTTATGAAGGCAGGATTCGAAATTCTTGTAAATGCAGGATATCAACCGGAAATTGCATACTTTGAATGTGTACATGAAATGAAACTTATTGTTGACCTCATAAATCAGGGCGGATTCTCATACATGAGATATTCCATAAGCGATACTGCCGAATACGGTGATTATGTAACCGGAAAAAGAATTATAACAGATGAAACAAGGAAAGAAATGAGAAAAGTTTTGCAAGAGATTCAAGACGGTAAATTTGCATCAAACTGGATCACTGAGAACAAATCGGGTGGAAGGGCTAATTTCCTTGCAATGAGAGCTAATGAAGCTGCACACCAGGTTGAGAAGGTTGGGGCAGAACTTAGAAAAATGATGAGCTGGCTCAAGAAATAATGAGGTCATAATAGAGAAAGTGAAATTATTGGACAAATAAAAATATAATAGGTAAAGAGTTGTGGAAAAGATGGGGTTTCCCATTTTTCCAACTACCTATTATATCTTAGACAATAGGTCTTAAATATTATAAAAGATATATAAATTTATTTGTAAATATGAGAATGGTCTAGGTAATAGGAGGGTTATTTTATGGCTGGTAGAATAAAGATCTTCGATACAACTTTAAGAGATGGAGAGCAAACTCCAGGGGTCAATTTGAATATTCAAGAGAAGCTGGAAATTGCAAGACAGTTGGAGAAACTCGGGGTGGATGTTATAGAGGCCGGATTTGCCATTGCATCTCCGGGAGATTTTGAAGCTGTTAAAACCGTTGCCGAAAATATAAAAAATGCAACAGTTGCAAGTCTTTGCAGAGCTGTTGAAAAAGACATAGACAGGGCATGGGAAGCGGTTAAAGGAGCCCAAAGTCCTAGAATTCATACATTTATAGCTACATCGGATATTCATTTGAAATATAAACTGAAGATGACTGAGGATGAAGTCTTGGAAAGGGCAGTTGCCATGGTCAAATATGCCAAGAAATACTGTTCCGATGTGGAGTTTTCAGCTGAGGATGCCAGCAGAACAAGGATAGAGTTTTTGATAAAAGTTATTGAAGAAGTAATAAAGGCTGGAGCAACGGTGGTGAATATTCCCGATACTGTGGGATATACTACACCGGTGGAGTTCGGTAATATAATTCGTTCGATTAAAGAAAATGTAAGTAATATTGACAAAGCCGATATAAGCGTTCACTGCCACAATGATTTGGGCTTGGCGGTGGCAAACTCTCTTGCAGCCGTATTGAACGGTGCCACACAAGTAGAGTGTACCATCAACGGATTGGGCGAGAGGGCGGGAAATGCCGCTCTGGAAGAGATAATAATGGGTATTGATACCAGAAAAGATTTTTATAAAATTGAACACAAAATCGATACGAAACAAATTTACAGAACCAGCAAACTGGTAAGCAGTCTTACAGGTATTACCGTTCAGCCCAACAAGGCAATTGTAGGTGCAAATGCCTTTGCCCATGAGTCTGGAATTCACCAGCACGGAGTATTGTCCGAAAAGAGCACTTATGAGATAATGAAACCCGAATCCATAGGATTGGCACAAAACAGAATGGTATTGGGCAAGCTTTCGGGACGACATGCCTTTGAAGAGAGGCTGAAGGAAATGGGATATACAACACTTACACCGGAAGCCATTCAAAAGGCTTTTGAAAAGTTCAAGAGTTTGGCCGACAGGAAAAAGGTGATTTTAGACAAGGATATTGAAGCCCTTGTTGAGGAGAGAGTTTCTGAGGTGCCGGAAATATTCGAACTCGAAAGTTTCCAGATAACCAGCGGAAACAAGAGTGTGGCTACTTCTACGGTTAGTCTTAAGAGAAACAATGACATAATTACGGAAGCTGCCACAGGAGACGGTCCTGTCGACGCTGCCTTTAACGCTATAGAAAGAGCTGTGGGAATTAGTTTTACTCTTGAAGATTATAGTTTGAGGGCAGTAACTGAAGGAAAAGACGCTCTTGGAGAGGTAACTGTGAGAATATCAAAGGATGGCAAGATTTTTGTAGGAAGAGGAGTAAGCACCGATATTATCGAATCGGGTGTAAGAGCATATATAAATGCTATAAATAGGGCTATAAGTGAAATCGGCGAAGAAAAATAGGATTTAAGAATTATTGCTTTGAATAACATCGAAATTGACGTTTTTGATAGATTAAAGTAGTTGCGGGGGAGATGCAAGCTATGAAAAAGGTACTTATTTACGATTCAACATTGAGGGACGGTGCTCAAGCACAAGGTATTTCCTTTAGTGTTGAAGATAAAATCAGACTTGTCAAAAAACTTGATAAACTTGGCGTAAACTATATAGAAGCAGGAAATCCCGGCTCTAATCCTAAAGATTTGGAGTTCTTCGAAAGAATAAAAAGCATGAGTTTTAAAAATGCAAAAGTGATAGCTTTTGGAAGCACAAGACGGGTAAAAATATCCGTTGAAGAGGATGCTAATGTCAATTCGCTGCTTAAGGCTGACACTCCCGCAGTTGCAATATTTGGAAAGAGTTGGGACTTTCATGTAACCGATATATTAAAAACTACTCTTGATGAAAATTTGAGAATGATATATGACACAGTATCTTTTTTCAAGAGTAAAAATAAAGAGGTTGTATTTGACGCAGAACACTTTTTTGACGGGTATAAAGCCAATCCCGAGTATGCAATGAAATCACTTAAGGCAGCTTGTGATGCGGGAGCTGATTGCATTTGCCTTTGTGACACCAATGGGGGAAGCTTTCCCAACGAAGTGTTTGAGATAACCAAGATAGTTGCTGATAATTTCAAAGTGGATATAGGTATACACTGCCATAATGACACCGGGATGGCAGTAGCCAATTCCATCATGGCAGTTCAAGCTGGGGCCAAGCAGGTACAAGGTACACTGAACGGGTTCGGGGAAAGAAGCGGAAATGCCAATTTATGCACCATTATACCCAACCTTCAGTTGAAACTTGGATATTCCTGTATTCCGGAAGAGAATATGAAGCACCTGACTGCAATTGCCAGATATGCCAGTGAAGTTGCAAATGTGATTCATGATGAGAGGGCTCCATATGTAGGTAAAAATTCCTTTGCTCACAAAGCGGGAATGCATGCCGATGCAGTTCATAAGAATACTACAGCCTATGAGCATATAAGCCCTGAACTGGTTGGAAATGAAAGAGTGTTTCTGATGTCCGAGGTTGCGGGAAGAAGTGCAGTGTTAAATATGATTAACCAAATTGACAGCACAATTACGAAGGATTCTCCAGAAACCAAGCTTATCATTGAGAAACTCAAGGAAATGGAATTTAAAGGTTACCAATATGAAGGTGCCGAGAGTTCCTTTGAACTTATTATAAGAAAAATACTGGGAAAATATAAATCTTTCTTTGAGCTTTGCGAGTTTAAGGTTGTTGTCAACGAGCCTTCAGTTACTACTGCCAACTCTTCTGCAATGATTAAAATTAAAGTTGGTGATCAGGAGGAAATTACTGCCGATGAGGGAGACGGTCCGGTAAATGCCCTTGACAAGGCACTAAGAAAAGCATTGGTGAGATTCTATCCTCAAATTATGGAGATGAAGCTTACCGACTACAAGGTTAGAGTTTTAGATTCAAAAGCTGCTACTGCTTCAAAGGTTAGAGTATTGATTGAGTCTACCGATTCGGAAGAAGTCTGGACAACGATAGGAGTTTCTACAGACATTATTGAAGCTAGCTGGTATGCACTGGTAGATTCTATAGAATATAAACTTCTGAAACATATGGAGTTATCCCAAGAACATTAAAATATCAATTTTTAAGATGCAAATAGTTATTTCGGCTCCTAAATATCGAAAGGGAAAGATTTAAGTTGAGATTAATCGGAAAACTGATAAAGGAAACGACCGTTTTAAGTGAAAAAGTGGTGGAGAAGAGCGATAATAGTGTATCCTTTAGAGAGCTTTTAGAGGAAAACTTTATAGTTTTGTGCAAAGAATTGGATATATCTGTACCTTTATGGCTAAAAAGGAATACTACTGAGTTTGCAAGATTTCGTAAAACTTACTTCACTAAGGAGCAGTTTATAGACAGTATAGAGTTTGACAGGTTTGAGATAAAGATTGATTAACGACAAAATCTCAAGGGCAGTAACCCTTGAGATTTTATTGTATATAAATAATCTATTAATCGTTTGAGAATTTGGATAATTTCATAATTGCTCCAATACCGAGAATAAAAGTTATAAGGGAAATAATCACAGTTAGGGCCCACCAAGCATAGCTTGCATTGGCCGGAATTGAAGGATTAATTTTATCATTGAATATTTCCCAAGTAGAACCGATGACAAAACCGATAACTACACAGTATGTCTGGCGAGGGAACTTGTTCATTGTCCATTCGATTGGTCTTGTAATTAAGAAAATTCCGATAACTGTTGCAATTCCTATTAATCCAACATAAACAATATCAAAGCTGCTGATAGCATCAAGCATTGAATCATACATACCAAGAACCAGTAGCATATGCGATGTGCTGATACCTGGAAGTACCAATGCCAATGCAATAATAATTCCTGTAACAAGTAACATAAAATAATGTCCAAATCCTGAACCGGAGGAAACATTAATTGTTCCGGTTGGAATAAACCCTATTGAAATAACTGCAGCTAATCCAAGAAGAAAATAAATAACCGAGGAAATTAACAACTTGGAATTCTTGGTTTTCGTTTTTTCATACAGAGCAGGAACACCGCCTATTACAGCCCCTAAAAAGAAGAATGAAACAGGTATGGGAGCTACCTCAAGCAGCTTTTTTATAACATTGGAAAGGGTAAAAATACCGATTCCTGCTCCTATACAAAATTTCATGAGAAATATAATATTGCCCTTTAAATCGTTTAAAAATCGACTCACAGAACTTATAAGCCTGTCATAAATACCCAACAATATGGCCATAGTTCCGCCGCTTACACCCGGAACGCTCATAGACGAACCGATTATAAATCCTTTTAATAATACTAAAAGAGTATCTTTGTAATTCTGTTCTCTTTTCATGGCAAAAAACACATCAAAAAGATGCTTTATCTCCTTCTGTTTTTAATTTAATAAAAATTGACACTTGACAATTATAGCATGTGGATTCAAATATGTAAAGTTAGCATTCCCAATAATAGGGAGCAGTGAAATGTTGGGAAAGCATTACAGCTTTGATTGAAGCTGCGGCTGAGGCATGGTATAATTATGGTAATATATATAAAATTAGGTGAAGTTATTTAGCACTAACGACTGTTTTTTAGATACAAAAACACACTGGTGGATTATTATAAGCGATTATGACTGAAAAATATTTGGCTTTGACGGAGGATGGAATGCATTCGCTTACTATAAATGAAAGAGTCGAAAGTATCAAAAATGATGAATACAGTATCAATAAATTTATAGAGGAGTATAGACCCTTTATTGCTTCTTGTGTTGAGAAGGTTGTGGGTCGCTATGTTATTTATGGGGAAGATGATGAGCTAAGCATTGGATTGATTGCTTTTTCAGAAGCGATAAAGTCCTTTGACAGTTCGAGAGGGAATTTTCTTTCTTTTGCCCAAAACGTTATAAAAAGGAGAATAATTGACTATTATCGAAAAGAGAATAAATACAACAATACTGTTTTTTTGTGGCAGCAATTTAATGAAGAGGATGAGGAGGATTTCGATCAGACTTCAGATAAAGCTTTTGATAAATATTTGGAAGGAGAGGCCAGCCAATACAGGAGACTTGAAATTGAACAATTGAAAGAAGAATTAAAGGAGTGGGGAATATCTTTTTTTGAACTCCCTGACGTTTCTCCCAAGCATAAAAGAACTCGCAGAACTTATTCCGAAATCATCAAGTTTTTGCTTTCCAACCCGGATTTGCTATCTCAAATAAGGGAAAAGAAGGCTTTACCTACTACTCAAATTCAAAAAGCCCTTAAAATACCCCGCAAAAAAATCGACAGAGGACGAAAATATATATTAGCAGCAATAATAATTTGCACTGGCGACTATGAGTTTATTAAAGATTACGTAAGCTGGGAGTGATAATGTGAGAGGAATAGTGGTTGATATAAATGATAGATATGCGGTTGTATTGAGTAAAAAAGGTGAGTTTATAAAAGTTAAGAATAACGGAAAGTTTGCAATAGGATATGAAGTTGATATTAATTTTACACCAGTCAACTACAATTTCAAAACATTATCAAAGGTTTTATCCATTGCAGCCGGCTTCCTGTTGATATTAAGTATTGGTATAGGAGTATATTCCTATCGCATGCCGTATAACTATATAAATATAGATATAAATCCCAGTATGGAATTTACAGTGAATAAATTTAATATGGTTTTAAATGCTGAAGGCCTTAATAACGACGGAAAAGAGCTGTTAAAAAAATATAACTATAAGAATTTAAAAATCGATAAAGCTGTTGAAGAATTTATAAAAGCGGCAGTTGACGAGGGATATTTGGGAGAAAGCGGCGAAAATGCCGTAATGATTACTGTTTCCGGGAAAAATTACAACAATCTTTCGAATATTCAGAAAGAGTTGGTGAGTACCGCTAATACCGCTTTAGAACAAGATAAAGTTCAATCGGAAGTTATGACAGAGAAGATTACCCTTGATGAACGCAAAAATGCCAAGGAGCTTGGTATTTCTCCAGGGAAACTGGTTCTTATAGAGAAGCTGAAAGAGGAAAAACCGGATGTAAGGATTGATGAATACAAGGAAAAGCCGGTTAAGGACATTCTTGCCTCAATAAAGCAGGCAAAGCAAATTGAACCTATGAAACAGAAAGACCAAAACATTACTGCATTAGAGGATAAGAAGAAGGATGTTAAGGATAAAGAGAAAAAAGGAATAAGTGATGTAGATAAAAGGATTGCTAATGATAAACTAAAGGATAATACGGCTAAAAATTCGCAGCAGAAAGATGTTAATGTAAAAAATGAAAAGGATAAAGAGAAAGTACAAAAGGCACCTGAGCCAAAAAGCAAAGTAGTTCAGGAAATTGATGCAAAAGAAAAATTACAAAACGATAAGCCCAAAAACAATGAACCGAAAATCAGTGAATCAAAATCAAATGAACCGAAAGTCAGTGAATCGAAAGAAAAAGAACCGAAACTGGAAGAACCGAAAATCAGTGAACCGAAAGTAACTGAAACGAAATCAAATGAACCAAAAGTCGATGAATCGAAAGAAAAAGAACCGAAACTGGAAGAACCGAAAATCAGTGAACCGAAAATAAATGAACTGAAAGCAAATGAATTAAAAGCTGGTGAACCAAAAGTCGATGAACCCAAAATAAATGAACCGAAAGTCGATGAACCCAAAATAAATGAACCGAAAGTCGATGAGCCGAAAATAAATGAGCCCAAAGTCAGTGAACCGAAAGTTAGTGAGCCGGTGGTTGGTGAATCGAAAGAAAAAGAACCTAAAATTGAAGAACCGAAAGCTAATGAGTCAAAAGCCAATGAACTGAAAGATAATGAGGTAACAAACAATAAAGCGGGAGAAAGTGAAAAAGGAAAAAGTGAACAGCAGAGCGAATTATCGAAGGATAAAATATCAAAGAGTGTGAGTACTTAATTTAAAATAGAGTTGAACTCGGCAGAAATGAAGATAAAATAAGAACAGTAATCTGTTATTTAAGCAGAGAACTGTTCTTAATTTTTAATTTTAGAAAGTTGTAAAAGCTTTTATTCCTTTCTGAGAATATTAATGTCCAAGTCACTGTTATATACTTCGACACGATTTCTTCCGCCTTGCTTTGCCTTGTATAAAGCGATGTCGGCAACTTTTATGATATTGTTCTTATTGTCTGCATGAATGGGATATGTTGCTACTCCAAGGCTGCAAGTTATTGAAGGGACAACAATGTCATTCAATCTAGGCATAGGTTCTGTTGCAATGGTTTCTCTTATACGTTCAGCGATTCCAACCGCTGTTTTAGTGTCGGTGGCAGGAAGGATTGCAATGAATTCTTCACCGCCATATCTTGCAACAAGATCGGTTTTTCTGATACAACGTAAAATTACTTGTGCAAAAACTACGAGTACAGCATCGCCGGCTGCATGTCCGTATTTATCGTTTACGCTTTTGAAGTGATCTATATCCATCATGATAACACTTAAATTATCGTTTGTAGACTGAATTTGACTTTGCAAGTATGATTCAAGAAAATTCCTATTGTATAATTTGGTAAGCTTATCGGTATAGGCTTTTTTGTTTAGTTGCATCATAGCCCGTTTGCTTGATATTATAGGTTTGGTTGCCTCTATAAAAGATTTTACTCTTGAAACTATGGGCTCGTCAAAAAAGTATTTTGATTTTGAATAAAGTTGCAAAATTCCTAATGTTTCGTTACCGATGGTTATGGGCAAACAAATATAACTTCCGTTTTTATGCTCGGTAAGTTGATAAGCACAGATTATATCTGTGGCTATGTTTCTAACACAGCATTCACGTCCGTACTTTATCAACGGACAATTCCTAGGCTCCATTGTACAAAGGGGCATTCTCTCGTTGGTAATCCGCTGCCAAAGAAAATCGGTGGATGAGCGGTCGTTCCTATAGAATAATGTAATTTGGTTGAATAAATGCATATTTCTAATATAATTATATAAATTTTCATAAACTTCCACTTCCGAGGTGGCACGGTGAAGGTCGTCGGTAAAACTTTTGTAATATCTTAACTCCCTTGACTGGGAATGTTGTTTTGCGAGCCTGTTAAAGAGGACTCCAGAAACAATGAAAATAACAGTATACAAGATCACAGTAAAAGCAGTACAAAACTCCATAAGACCTATCGTTGTCTTTATGGGATGTTGCAGAGAATTATACCATTGAAAAATTTTATATGTGGGTACTCCTAAAGCTATACTGCATACAAGTGATATGAATATTAGGCATAATGGATTTATGTTCTTTTTTACAGGTGATCTTTTTAACAAAATTTTTTCACCCTTTCCGGAGGATGTAACGTATAGTGGGAATAAAGTCCAAAAATAACACGAAATTGCACACTACTGTAATTTGTGATATGGTAATTGGGTGCAACGGGTAATGTTTACAGTAAGTACGGGTGCAATATATGTAAGCAGCAATTTATGAATAGACTAACATATGTCCACTGGCCTTTATCTGATCAAATAGTGTATATATATATGATAACATAGAATATAATTTTTGAAAACTGTTTTGTCAATATGTAATAAATTATTAATCTTATGAAAAGCACATAAATAGTAGAGTATGATAATTTTAACTAAATAAGTGCAAAAAAATACCTTGTAAATATTTAAAATATATGATAAAATACTTCATTGTAATCTTGTAATCCTTGCTCTGTTTGTATAACAGGGCCATAGTCCGGGAGGAGGTGAAGTAATTATGATTAATAAATATGAGACCGTTTTTATCGTCAATCCAGATATGAGTGAAGAGGATACAAAAGCAATAATTGAAAAAATGAAGGAATTGGTTGAGTCTTCCGGTCAGCTCGAAAGTATTGACGAGTGGGGTAAGAGGAAGCTTGCGTATCCAATCAAAGATCATAGTGAAGGATATTATGTATTGATGAACTTCAGTTCTGAACCGAATTTCCCACATGAACTTGAAAGAATTTATAAGATAACTGACGGAATTATTAAAGATATCATTATTAAAAAGGATAATTAAGGTGAATTTATGAATAAGGCTATTTTAATGGGAAGACTAACTAGGGATCCTGAGATAAGGTATACCAGTACTAACTTGGCTATATGTAGATTTACGCTCGCTGTTGATAGAGGCTATGTAAAACAGGGAGAGGAAAGACAGGCTGATTTTATCCCTATTGTTACATTTGATAAAACAGCTGAGTTTTGCTCGAAATATTTTACAAAAGGACGCCAAGTTGCAGTTGTCGGTAGAATTCAGGTGAGTTCTTGGGATGATAGTGAAGGTAAAAAACGTTATACAACTGAAGTAGTGGCTAACGAAGTGTTTTTTGCCGACAGTAAAAGAAGTGATACTGCTGATAGGCCTTTGGATCAGCAGTCGGTTCAGTCGTCTGATGGCTTTTATCCTTTGGAAGATGAAGAGGAATTACCTTTTTAATTATTGAAAATTACGTACAATGTAAGTATATAGTTGATTTTTTAGGAAGGGAGGCATTTTAGTCTATGGCAAATTCGAAGAAAGACAAGAACAATAAAGATAGCTACGATAAAAGCGATGCAAAAGGACCTGCTAGAATTAGAAGGGCTAAGAAGAAGATATGTGCTTTTTGTGTAGATAAAGTAACTAATATAGATTATAAAGATGTAGCAAAACTTAAGAAGTATATTTCTGAAAGAGGCAAAATATTGCCTAGAAGAATTTCGGGAAATTGTGCAAAACATCAACGTCAAATGACTGTTGCCATTAAAAGGGCAAGACATATTGCACTGCTTCCGTATACTTCAGACTAATAATAAAAACTATTTGATATTAAAAAATATTAAGACAAGCTATGGCATAAGCCATAGCTTGTTTTGCAATATGTAAATTGAGTTATCCATAATTTTAATTTATTACCGATACTTTTATGGGTATGTGAGAAAACTGTTTTTAAACCTGACATAGTTACAATTGAAATTAAGTAACCTTATTTTTAAACATTATTCGATTGTGAGCTAATGAAGCATTCAATTCGCCGCCTAAAAGTATTATTATGCTTATCCAATATAGCCAAATAATTAGTAGAATAATGCCGCCTATGCTTCCGTAAGTATTGGCATAGCTTGAAAAATTGTTCACATATATTGAAAACAACATCGATGTAACCAGCCAGCCGATAGATGAAAAGATTGAACCTGCCAGGACCTCGGAATATTTCATGCGTCTGTTGGGCATGTATCGATACAGTAGTGCAAAGACAATAATCATCACTGCAACAGGGCTTATGAAACGAATAAATGACCAAAGGACTATAAAACTATCTGAAAGTCCCAAAAATACAAAAATACTCCTTCCTATTACTTCTCCTAAAATAAGCAGAGCAAAGGATAAGATAATTGTAAAAGCAAAGGCTATAGTTGCAATTATTGACAGTCCACGAACTTTCCAAATAGATCGGGTTTCTTTCCGGTCATAGGCTTTATTCAGACCTTTTATCACGGCATTCATACCGTTTGAAGCTGCCCATAGTGTGGCAACCATACTGAAAGATAGGAAAGTCTGCCTGTTGGAGCTGGAAATTTGGTTAATGACATCGGTGATAATATCATATGCAACATTGGGAACAATTTTTGATAAATCCGATAAAGCCTTCTCACTTGTAATGCTAGTGAAACTAAGGAGATTGAGAAGAAAAATCAAAAAAGGAAAAATGGCAAGTATGAAATAATAGGCCAGTTGAGAAGCTAAAGCCGGGACATCATCGTCGTTAAACCTAAAATATAGATCTTTGGCCAAAGCTACTATCCTGTCCGTTATCCTATACTGCTTTTTTGTTTGTTTCATCATGTCATCTCCTTTTTCCCTATTGTTATGTATGAAAGCCTTAACTCCCGTAATAATTTTAATTTGCTGCTTTTATATTAGCGTTCCGCGTTTATAATATTATCTTTTCCAAAAGCAAATATATGCACAATAAAATTATATAACATAAAACTGAAAAATTTATAAACCTGGGAAAAGATGTTGGAAAAATTGCAGGATTCTGATAGAATTAATGTATAGGGGGAATTCCTACAATAACTGGCCAATTTGCGTTTCGAAAGAAGAATTTATAGTTGAAACCTATAAATTTGAATAGATTTTGAAACGCCAAATCTGATGTGTTTCTATAAAAAGAAAAGGGGTGTCGCAACTTGAAAGTACGTAAGGCAATAATTCCAGCAGCAGGCCTGGGGACTAGATTTTTACCTGCAACAAAAGCTCAGCCGAAGGAAATGTTACCCATAGTTGACAAGCCGACTATTCAATACATAGTTGAGGAGGCAATTAATTCCGGTATTGAAGACATAATTATAATATCCGGAAGAAACAAGCGGGCAATCGAAGACCACTTTGATAAATCCTATGAGCTTGAGCAGGAACTGGCGAGAAAGGGTGATGAGGAACTCCTTGAACTGGTGAGAGGAATATCAAATCTTGCAAATATTCATTATATACGTCAGAAAGAGGCAAAAGGATTGGGACATGCCATATATTGTGCAAAATCCTTTATTGGAGACGAGCCTTTTGCGGTGTTGCTTGGAGATGATGTAGTGGATTCGGAGGTTCCTTGCCTAAAGCAAATGATAGATGTATTTAACGAGTACAAGACGACAGTTCTTGGTGTTCAGCCTGTTAGCGATGAAGATGTATCGAAATACGGAATTGTAAGCTGCAAACAGGTAGACAATAGAGTTTATAAAGTCAAGGATCTCGTCGAAAAACCGGACAAAGAAAGTGCACCTTCAAATATTGCCATTCTGGGAAGATACATAATTACACCACTAATATTTGAATGCTTGGAAAACGCAAAACCCGGAAAGGGCGGAGAAATTCAATTGACTGATGCACTGAAGACCTTGATTGGCCAGGAAGCTATGTATGCCTATGACTTTATCGGAAAAAGGTATGATGTGGGCAATAAACTCGGTTTTCTGCAGGCAACAGTGGAATTTGCCTTAAAGAGAGAAGATTTAAATGAGGAGTTTACTAAATATTTAAGAGGAATAATTTGTGATATCAAATAAACCAGTAAATAATGTATTATAAAATTAATGTAATAAAGAAAAAGCAATTAGTATAAATCAAATATGACTAATTGTTTACGGATTTAAGATGCGGGTCCATATCGGACCCGCTATTGTTTAGGAGCTTTTACAACTTTATTTGGTTATATATTTATATTGGTAAGTTGGAACATCATCTTTAACTATTACTTCCAAATACTTGGAATTGGCTGCAGTATCCGGATTTAAAGCATTCAAATTTATCGGACTGATGCTGGCATATCTTATACCGTTTTCCATGTAGCTTTCACTGGAAGTACCGTTAAAGAACAGCCAAACGTTACATCCTGTCTTTTCTTTATGTTCTCTCAGAAGTTTGATGAATAAATCCGATTCCAGACTATCCTTAAAGCTTTTTGGAGAATCCTTCATAATAATGAATAGATTTTTTCCTTTAAAGCTGTTCAGTTGGTTTATAAACCACTGCCATTGTCCCTTTGCACTGGTTCGGAGACTCTTATCGGAGGTGTTCAGTTGAATAATTTTCAAACCGGGCTTGTCGATGCTTCTGTACTGGGAATCAAAGCTTAATATTTGCCTGCTTACGGTATCGGCAAAGGATTTGCTTACGTTTCCGAAAGATATCAATGTATCGACATCTGAACCCGACTTATCGGACAATCTTGTCTGAATTATTTTGCCAAGTAGATTTTTGGGCTCGCCTTCCATATTGAACAAATTGAATTTATAGGCTTTGTCCGATTTGCCGATTTCAACTTGCTTGTTTGCCTCATCCAAACCGACTATATCCTCCGGGATAATGTTATAGTCGACTTCCGGATACTCGGAGAAGGTGAAGGTTAAATTGTCCATGTAAATGTCACCGGCCTCAGGAACAGGATTGACCTGTACGGTATAAATTTTAGTTAGTTGTGCCGGAAGGCTTATGCCATATAGGGAAGTTTCAACGTAGTTCCATCCGCTCCAGTTCATATTATTGATTAAGTCCAACATTTGCTTTTGACCTTTGGCATCATACAACTCAATTCTGAGCCAATTGCTGTTCTCCCTCGGATTATAAACCCAAAGGCCTATTTTGGTTACATTTTCATCTATTTTCAAGCCATTGTTGTCAAATACAAGATAAGCAGCTCTTGTACCTTCCAAGTTAGTAAAATCATAAGTCAATCTTCCGGAAGTCTTCCCTTCTTTCCTGACTTTATTTGAAATTTCATAAGAACCTGGGGTTCCCGATGGTGCTGAAGAAAAGCTTCCGTTGGGTGACTCAAAATCGTCGACAACCACAGGGTTTTCCTCTCCTACTGAAACGGCACAATAAGAGTATATATCGCCATAATTGGCCTCTATAATTCCAATACCCACTTTTTCAGCAGTAAATTTACTACCCTTCATATTACCTATATTGCCTTCTAAAGACCAGTTTATATCGTCAGCATTGATTGGTGCGGTGAAGCCGTTTTGGTCGGTAGCCTTGACTGTGAAGGAATAGGAATTTCCCTTTAACAGGTTTAATTTCTGTGTACTTAAAATAAGTTTGGTTGGATTATCTAAAACCCTGATTTTAATTGATGATGAAATATTGCCTATCTTGGCAGTAATAGTGCCTTCACCTGCACTGGTGGGGTAAAAGATATTGTTCCTAAATTCTCCTTCCACACCTTCAACGCTCCATTTTATACCCTTTTGATCTACTTTGACAGGGTTAAAATATTTGTCATAGCCTAATACAGAAAATTCTCTAGACGTGTTTACAAATATATTGGTATCAACGGTATCAATAACAATTCCATTCAATGCACCGGTAGGAAATACCGAAAATACGCCGATGGCAGTGGATATTCTTCGAGGTGAGCCATCCGATGGTCTGTTAACAATGTTTACATTGCTTTTTAGCGGCTCTTTGACAGCCATTGTTGTGGAACCGCCCCCATCGAGATTTAGTGCATTGTATGCCCCAAGGCTTATCATAAGATTTGCCAATTCGGTAAGTGTCATACCTATACTTGAATTTTGTCTTCCGTCCACAGTGACTAACAACAGCTCTTTGCCCGAACGGGAACTGCCTACAGCTGTTCTAGGATGTCTTCCGTTCGTATCACTGGAAACATAGGAGAATTTGGAGGGGATTTTTCCGTCCTTCACAAGTATTGCACTTCCCGTTACAGCCATTTCTATATTGCTCCAATCGGGAGTTGTGGTTATGGAGAGATCTACCGGATCTCCCAACCTGAAGTTACTGGCAAGAAAATTGGCATTATCTCCATTGGCAACGACAACGTATCCGTTTTTGGGTATTTCAACGGAAGGAAGTCCGCGACGAATTTCCACCACTTTGTTTTGGTCCACTAGCATTTCGACGAGACTGGGGGTTTCCGGCGTTGCACCCGGAGAATACTGAGTCCACTTTCTGTCGTATATGGCTATGGTGTTGTAGTTGTCGTTGTTAGGTTTATTGAATTTGAAAACTGTTGCTGAAGCACCGTTTGGTGCAATTATTTCCATGTCGGTCTTCCAGAAATCGAATAGGGCTTCATTAAACTTATTAATTGCAAAAGTTCCCATTGAGTCGTTGTATCTGTTGTACTCCCTGTCGGAGGAAATCATTTTACCCGATTGAACTACAGGACCGTCAGGATAGCCATAACCGGATTGCTCCATCCAATTGAAGAAACCTGCATTTATACCGGCTACGGCACCACTTGACTCCACAAGGGTTTTAACATTGGTAAGTTTTTGAATGGTTTCGTCATTGGTCAATGTATCAACACGGACATTTTTATTTTCAAGATCAACTCTCAAAATATTGATGGTAAGCCAACCTTCTTCGGTATATCTCAATATTTTTTCATGGATTACACCCGAAGTTATGACTTCCTTGCTGGTTATATCATATATTATGTCATTAATATCAGCATTGGCAGTGCTGAAGGACATAATAAAAAGTACTGTAATGGTAATTAGCATTGAAAGCTTTCTTCTTATGTATTTCATAAAATCTCCTCCATTATGTTTGTTTGCCGGTTAGGTATCAATACCTTAATACCTTAAGATTTCTTCACCAATCATCTATCCCGGAGCGTTTTATAGCACCGAAAATATTGTTTTTTACGTTCCTGTTGTCCTTGTGCAAATCCATCAACAGCTCTTTAATATATTGCCTTTTTGTTTTTCCGTCTACATGGCAAGGACTTGGAACAACTGTAAGATTATTGGCCTTTATATACTGTTTGATATATTTTTCCTCAATATATATCATAGGGCGGATTAGATAGAGTTCTTTTCTTTCCAAAAAAGTCACCGGTGAAAAGGTTTGGAATTTACCGGCATATAAGGTACTAAGCAAAAAGGTTTCAATTACATCATCCCTATGATGGGCCAAGGCCACTTTATTGCAATTCAGCTTTTTAGCTACATTATGAAGTGCTCCTCTTCTGAGGTTGGCACACAATGAGCAGGGATTGCTCTCCTTCCTTTCTTCAAAGACTATTTTGCCTATAACAGTTTCTTCAACAGTATAATTGACATTGATCCTCTTACATAACTCCTTGACCGGACTTAGGTCAAATTCCCCAATGCCCATGGTTAGTGTAATGGCCTCAAGTTCGAAATTGACGGGATAGAAGCTTTGCAATTGCTTTAAAAGTACCAAAAGGGTAAGACTGTCTTTGCCTCCCGATACACCTATGGCAATTCTATCCCCTTCCTGTATCATATTGTAATCCTCTATAGCTCTTCTGACTTGTCCCAATAACTTCTTAATACCGAACACCTCTTAATGTAAAATATTAATATGTAGTAACAATATAGAATTAGGTTTACCCAAATTTCGGAAAATTTACTGCCCTTATATTTTATATATAAAGGTTACAGGTCAATTTTAGGCTTTGTCCCATTATGCTTATGAAGTTTACATAAATCGACATAACTTTACAGGATAATTATAAAATAACTTGCGGGCAGAATCAAGTTAACGTTGTGTTACAGATTTTGGCCTCAATAAAGAGTTATGGCATGGAGCTAGAATTAAAGAGGTGGAGATATGGAAAGTATGAAGGATGTAAATTAAAAAAATCACTGGACAATATAGTTGATAATATAGTGTGCATATAGTAAAATCTTTTTTGTCGTCAAAAACGGCGGGGTGTAGCGCAGCTGGTAGCGCGCTTGGTTTGGGACCAAGATGCCGGGGGTTCAAGTCCTCTCACCCCGACCATAGAAATAGTAAGAAAAAGGGACAGATTAGGTTCTGTTCCTTTTTGTTGTTCCAATCTATAATTTTGCATAAAGAGATTTGTAACATCGAGTACTTTGCTTCTTTCTTGTATTTGAAAAAATAAAACGATAAAATCTCAGGGGCATCGAGCCCCTTCGATTTTGCTGCTTTCACTTCGTTCGAAAGCCCCTAAATAAAATCTCATGGGCTATCTACACCCCTTCGATTTCTAAGGCTTTCACGACTTTCGAAAGACCCCAAAAAAATATTCCGGAAACTTTAGTTTCCGGAATATTTTTTTGGCATTGTTTTTATATTTTCCAGAAGTATTGTTGTTTTTTGAAGTAGGTGCTTATTGACCCCAGCCACCGGGCCAACCGCCACCTTGCCAGCCACCGTCGCCCGGCCAGCCACCGCCCGGCCAGCCACCGTCACCAGGCCAACCGCCACCGGGCCAACCGCCACCTTGCCAACCACCGCCGCCAGGCCAGCCACCACCGCCTGTATTTGTCGGCTTCCAACCCGATTGATCCAACCAAGCAGCTCTTCTAACTAAGAAGTTCTTCAGAATTTCAATTTGTTCTTCCCAAGTTTGTGTAGTTTGAGTATTGAAGCCGCCTACCATGCTAGTACCAAGTATGTTCCATTTTTGAAAGTTTCTCTTGGCTGCATTGGATATAGGTGAGGCCAAAGAATCTACCAGGGCAATTAACTGAGCGTCAGAGAACGGTCCTTGACGCAATTGTGACCAACGGGCACTTATCCTGCTCTGGAAGCTTGGATCCTGCATAAGGGTGTAAAACCAATCGCAGGTTGTGTTACCCATGCCCATCATAGGTTGGAATTGCCATCCTTCCACTGTGGAACTTGCTCCTCCAAAGCCAAATCCTGTGAAGCAGTCAAAACCAAGGTCAAAATCCCAGAGTGGACCGGCTTTAAGTTTTTCATTGCGGTCTTTGTATATACGGGTGCTTCTAAGATATGAATCTCCCTGACGGGCCATTTCGTTTACAATTATGTAATCTACGAAGGAATCAACATCAATATATGCCGGATAACCGGTATTCGGGTCTGAAGGATTTGAACTGTGAATGGCATCATGGGTTTTTTGGATGTAATTTGTAATCCATGCCAACTGTTCTGGAAGAACATCGTCAGGTTCGGTAAGTTCAAGGTCGCTCCAACCGTTACCCCTTATCAGAGGTTCTTCAGCTGCCATCATATTGAACTGCATGAGGTAGCCTCCTGAAATTTCCGGTTCTTGCAGATCTTCTTTCTTAAGTTTCTTGATATTTAGACGATCTTTATCAATTTCAATTTTTTCCGTGAGTATGTATACTCCTTGATAATCATCGGCAGATAGCGGTTGATCGTCGAAATTGATATAGACCTCAACATGTCTGTATCGTGGAGTGGCAAGACCCATGATATTTCCCAATTCATAAGCCAAGGGGTTGCGAATCAATGACTTGTCGGGATATGGTGAAAGTAAAGTCCAGTCACCGTCACCCGGCATACCCAGCAAGGAATGCTTTGCATCCTTGTCCTTATTATCTCTAAGCTCCAAACGATATGGTGTCTTCTCGAAGTTTGCCGATGACTGTCCGCGAATGTGGAATCCGGCACGGGATACAACAGTTGGTGTTTGTAATATGGAAGTTTCATTGTTTTTGGGTTCAAAGAGCATAAAAGCAACGTCTTTGTAGTCACGATTAGGTTTTCCGCCACCGTAAGCATCCAAAATAATAACAGGTATATCGTGCTTTGCGTCAATGGAACTTGCAATATAAATTGCAGTACCCATGTCACCCACAGCTTCACCGTTGACAAAAGATTGAGCTCTTAGCTGTGTAGTTTTGGTGAAAGTCAAAGGACTGCTGTACAACTTGGAATTGCTATTGGGAACACTTCCGTCGGTGGTGTAACGAATTTGTGCATTGGCAATTTTGGAACTCAATGAAACGGAAATTTGGTTTCTGAAAGTTCCACTAGGTACTGAGAAGATGATATCGCCAACCAAATCAGTATCATCTTTCTTTTCTGTCGGTGTGGGTGTGGGATTTGGTGTGGCAGCCGGAAATGATGTGATTTTCCCGGTCAAATATTTTCTCATCACGGCAAAATCAAGGGAATCGAACAAACCATCACCGTTTAGATCAGCTGCCGACTGGTCTATAGGTGTTTTGATTTTTCCCAAAAGATATCCCCTCATTAATCCAAAATCCAATGAGTCTATGCTGTTATCTGAGTTTACGTCACCTTTTAACGAGCCAGCAGTTACGTTAAAGGTAGAAAAAACTGTTGCAACCAGTGCAAAAGTTAATGAAAAGATTAGAAACCGGCCTTTCTTCATAAAACAACCTCCCTTATTTATTTTTTAAAATTAAAGCATAAAGCTATATAAACAAAATACAACCATTTCAAAATTTTTTACATGCCTCTTTCATTAGATATTCGTATTTTTAAATGTAAATACGACGGTGTTTTAGAAAAAAATTGAAAAAGTTATGATTTATGGATTTTGCCAGGGGAATATGGACAATTGAAATGTCTCTCAAAAAATGCTATAATGCCTGTTAAGTAATTAAAAAGTTAAATATTTATATGAAATTGGTTTCGGTTTAATAACCGAATTAAAAGGGAAACAGGTGAAAATCCTGTACGGTCCCGCCGCTGTGATGGGGAGATGCTGAAAAAATGCCACTGGGTAACCGGGAAGGCTTCAGTATCGTTGAACCTCAGTCAGAAGACCTGCCTATTTCATTGCACATATTTCTCTACGAGTGATAGGGAGGTGCTGGTATTGTCATACATATACGGATATCCATAGCCTCTTGAGATTTACTCAAGAGGTTTTGTTTATGGTCTTTTGAACCAAGTGAAAGATATAAAATCAAAGAGCTCGATTTTTCTAAGATTTTATTGATCTTATTGAACATGGTTAAAGAAAAAAGCAAGGGATATGATGCCTCTAAGTTTTTATCAGTACTCTTACATATTTTTATGAAAGGAAATGTGAAAATGAAAAGAATAATATTGTTGATATTTGCGGTTATTTTATCTTTTAGTTTTATATCTTGCAATAAAACAGTCGATAATATAGAAATGCAGGAAAACAGTGTGGAAAATTCTTTAGGCGTTGTGAAAATAAAGGATAGGGCAGGAAATGAGATAGAGGTTCCTAAAAATATAAACAGAATAATATCCATGGCACCTTCAACTACAGAGATACTTTTGGATTTGGGACTTGGCGATAAAATTGTTGCAATTGATCATAATGCCAAAAGATTGAAAGGACTTAACGGTTTGGGTAGTGATATTCCTGAATTTGATATGATGACACCGGATATTGAAAAGATGGCCAGCTTAAATCCTGACATAGTTTTTACCTCGGGTATGAGTAATCTTGAGGGCAAGGCTGAGCCCTTTAAACCTTTAAGGGATTTGGGCGTTTGTGTTGCAGACATTCCTACGAGCAATTCAATTGAAGATATAAAATCGGATATAATTTTCATCGCCGATTTGACCGAGACTTCCGATAAGGCCAAAGAAATGATTGAAACCATAGATGCGGAAGTTGATAAAATTGCTCAAATCGGAAAGCATATTCATATTAAAGAAAAAAAGACTGTTTATTTTGAGATAGCAGCTGCACCGAATATGTACAGTTTCGGTTCGGGTGTATTCCTGGACGAAATTATTGAACTTATCGGGGCAACCAATGTGTTTAAGGAACAGAAACGCTGGATTAGTGTAAATGACGAATCAGTTGTTGCAGCCAATCCGGATGTTATTTTGACAAATGTAAACTATATCGAAGATCCCGTTGCTGAAATAAAATCAAGAAAAGGTTGGGAGAATATTAAAGCAGTCAAAAACAATAATGTTTATCATATTGACAGTAATGCAAGTACATTGCCCAACCATAATTTTGTAAAGGCCATGTGGGAAATTGCAAAAGCAGTTTACCCTGACGAGTATTGATACTATGAAGGTAAAGGTTATATTTACTCTATTGGGATGTTTTATTATTTGTATATTGGGTATTGCCATAGGAAGCGTAATAGTGCCCTTCAATGACATTGTTACGGTTGTTTGGAATAAAGCATTCGGTGTGGCTAAGAGTAGCAATATAGATGCAATAACATCATCCATTATTTGGGATATGAGGATACCTAGGGTTTTAATGGCATTTGCCGTCGGAGCCTCTTTATCTGTCAGCGGTGCCATAATGCAGTCCACATTGAAAAATCCGCTGGCTTCATCCTACACGTTGGGAGTATCATCCGGTGCAGCCTTTGGAGCTGGTATAGTGATAATGACAGGAATTACAGTTCCAATCCTCGGATTCCTTACACTCCCCTCGGTTGGATTTGTTAGCGGACTGTTGACGGTCTTTGGAGCGGTTGCTTTTGCTGCAAGTATTGACAGGAATATGGATACCAATACCATTATCCTTGCGGGAATGGTATTCTCATTATTTGTCAATGCAATGCTAACACTGATGTCTTCTTTAAAAAGAGAAGATGCCCAGAGACTTATAATGTGGCAGATGGGAAGTTTTTCTCAAAAGAGCTGGAACTATGTTGTGATATTTTTGCCCATTGCCGCAATACTGATATTTTTAACGTTATTTTACGTCAGGGAATTGGATCTTCTGACTTTCGGCGAGGAGCATGCGAAAGCTGCCGGTGTTGATACAAATAAAGTAAAGTGGATTTTACTGGGGCTTTCCTCAGCACTTACCGGTTGTGCGGTGTCTTTCACCGGAGTAATAGGATTTGTTGACCTTGTTGCCCCTCATGTTGTCAGAAAACTGTTCGGTTCCAGCCATCGCATTGTTGTTCCTATTTCCGCTTTATTTGGAGGGGCCTTTATGGTGGTGGCCGATCTGATTGCCAGAACTATTATTTCGCCTTCGGAACTTCCGGTTGGTGCGGTTACAGCTCTTGTCGGTGCACCGTTTTTCGGATATGTGTATTTTTCGGGAAGAAAGAGGAGATAAAACTATGTTACGCATTGAGAATGTAAGATGCGGATATGATGAGAATGAAGTGATAAAAGGAGTATCCTTCCATGTAAAAAAAGGGGAGAAGGTTTGTATAATCGGTCCCAACGGTTGCGGTAAGACAACGCTACTTAAAGCAATTGCAGGGCTTATAAAAAGTGAGGGTGAGATTTATCTGTCCGGTATTCCCATAAGAAAAATGAAGAGGGCTGAAATTGCATCAAAAGTTGCCATGCTAAGACAAAATGAATCGGTGTATTTTTCCTACACTGTGTATGAGACTGTTTTATTGGGAAGGTATCTCCATATGAAGGGAGGAATATTCGGAGGCCCTTCCAAGTATGATAGGGATATTGTATTGGATTGTCTCGATAAAGTGGGACTTTTGGATATTAAGGATAGGCAGATAAATACCTTGTCGGGTGGACAGCTTCAGAGAGTTTTCCTGGCCAAGGCTTTGGCCCAGGAACCCAGTTTAATATTGCTCGATGAGCCCACCAATCATTTGGATCTGAAATACCAGATAGAACTTATGGAATATTTAAACCAGTGGACCCAAAAAGACGGGCATACCGTTATTGGTGTTATGCATGATATAAATCTTGCCATGCATTTTGCCGATAAGATTTTACTGCTCTCCGACGGAAAGATTGCTCAATATGGATATATAAACAACTTTGTGGACGGAAGACTGTTGGAAAAAGCATATAACATGGATATAAAGAGTTATATGCAAAAATCATTGAAAATGTGGGAAGACAGTCCTGTAAGAAGTAGTGTTTGAGGTAAAAAATATATTTGACTTGTGTAAATAATTAGTGTTATAATGGTACTTGCCGTTGGACGGTAAGTTTGGGCGCTTAGCTCAGCTGGGAGAGCATCTGCCTTACAAGCAGGGGGTCATAGGTTCGAGCCCTATAGTGCCCACCATATATGAAACGACTCTTATTAAATAAGAGTCGTTTTTGTGTATACTGTTATGCGAAAAAACTGTCGTTTGTAAATTATTAGTTTGTGAATTGTTGTTTTGAGCAAGATAAATTGTGAGTTATGAAGATTTTATTTTGCATTTACCGAATGTAATAAATTTCTTAACAAAAGGTGTTGACAGGATGAAATTCTGCTGCTATATTATTATAGTGTCAAGAGTAATTGAAATTCTTGACCGCAATCTATAATATGCTGGTGTAGCTCAGCTGGTAGAGCAGCTGACTTGTAATCAGCAGGTCGGGGGTTCGATTCCGTCCACCAGCTCCAAACATAAATAACATCGGGTTATACTCGGTGTTATTTATGTTTTTCTATAATTTACAAACTTTCTGTAAAATTTCGTTTGAAAAATTGGAACTTATGTTATATAATGGAATATATTAGAAAATAATAATGATTAGTGCCTAAATCAATTTTACCGTTTATAAAATTATAGTGCTTATAGTGCTTAAAGTGTTTAATTAATTCTTTGTTTGGGAGTTTTCAAGCTTAAAACATAAATATTGAACTAAATTATTTTTCACAAGCAGTTTTGTACTTTCATTTTTAATTTACAAAATTAGTGAGGGAAAGGAGGATTTTTTCAATTCCTGCACGAATTATATTTAATAGAGGTGGGAATAATGATAATTGATGCCAGTACAACCATTGCTTATAAGTGTTCATCCTGCGGTACATTTGAGTTTGTCAATATAACACTTTTTGAATTACTATCCGTGAAGGAGACAGTATATAATTGTCGCTGTAATGGTTCAAAACTGGTTATTAGCAAAGTAAATCCCGATAGCTTAAAAATAGTTATTCCTTGCATTGGGTGTGGGTCCAGTCATGTTTATGTTTTAGACAGAAAAGATTTTCTCAAGAAGGACATTAGCGTATTTTATTGTCCGAAGACAGGGATTAAGCAGTGTTTCATGGGAAATGACAAAGAAGTAAGAATTAAGATTGACATCTTGGAAAAAGAATTTGACGAACTTATAGATATGTTCGGATATGACAACTATTTTTGCAATACCCAGGTTATGTTCGATTCTCTAAATATAATTCATGATATAGCTGCAAAAGGAAATTTATTTTGCGAATGCGGTAACGAAGATATTGAATTATTTTTGCTTTCTGATAAAATTTATTTAAGGTGCAACAAATGTCCTGCCAGCAAAATTATTTATGCTTCTACCAATGAACATTTTAGGGAAAATTTAAAATTGAATCAAATTTTACTGTTGGATGAGGGTCTCGGATTGGGAAATGTTCCTACCGATATTGTTATTAGGAAAAAATAAATTCTGCTTCTTCTAAATAAAAGATATTGCTTATTGGAAATATTGAGGGGAGAGTTCAAATTAATTCAGCAACTTTTTGAAAATTCGCCTAATATAATTTGGAAATTTACAATTGCCGATTGAAAAATTGTCTTTTGTGCTTTTTCGGTATTCCGATGCTTAGAGGGGTAATTTTTAGACAGTCTTATTATAATTTATTTCACAAAAATATATAGAATAATTATTTTAATTTTAATAAAAATTACTTATTTGTAAAAAATATGATTGACAAGAAATAGGGGTATTGATATAATATCATTGTTTATGAGTTACTCTACGATTCTCCTCGATGTATTAACCTTTCCGACAATGAAGGTTTTACGGATTGTTATCTAAACGAATTAACTCCCAAATGTGGAATTATATATAATTTTATTTTAAGGTGGTGCAACATGGAAGATATTAATCTTAAGGATAAGACGCTTGAGGACCTGCGATATATAGCAAAGATGATGGGTATCAAGAATATATCCAAATACAAAAAAAGTGAACTTATTGAAGTAATATATAAAGCTGGAAATGGAACAGTTGATGAAAAGGTTTCCGATGAAAAAAAATCCGATGACACGGATGAAGCTAATAATTTAGATACTGTGAAAGATACCGATAAAAAAGAAGCAAAAACAAGAGGAAAGAAATCTAAAGATTCAAAAAAGGAAACCGTTGAAAAAGAAGATGTTGCAGACACGAATGAAGCACCTGTGGTGCTGAGAAAATCCAAGCGAGGAAGGCCTAAGGCTAATAAAGTCGTTGAAGAAAAAAGTGAGCCTGAAACTGAAAAGAAAATTGAAGAAGTTAGTGAAACCAATAAAGATTTAGAAGAGAAAAAAGACGATGGTTTGGAAAGTGTCGAAAATAAATACGATATAGTGGCAAAAGACAGTGCAGAGGCTAAAGAGGATGCGGTAATAGAAGAACCGGTCAAGAAAGAAGAGCCTGTCGAAAAAGAAAAAGCAGATAAGTCGGAACTTCCTTCAGAGGTTATTAATGCTGATGCGGATACCGTAAAAGAAGGTATTGCAGAAGAACAACAGAAGACTGAGTCTGAAGTAAAATCTACAAAAGAAGTAAATGCTGAAAGTGAAATTGCCAAACTTGCCAAACCGGCTCCCAAGTCTCCGGAACAGAAAAGTGAAAGTACTCCTCAGATTAACGGATTTGAGAAAATTGAAAGCGATGATCCGGTGGAAGGAGTTTTGGAAGTATTGCCGGATGGGTATGGTTTTTTGAGAAGCGATAACTACCTTTCGGGTCCTAAAGATGTTTATGTATCACCGTCACAGATCAGAAGATTTAACCTCAAAACAGGAGATAAAATAAAGGGAAAAGGTCGTATACCCAAAGAAGGTGAAAAGTTCCAAGCTCTGCTTTATGTTCAATCGGTAAATGGAGATCCTCCAGAGGTTGCAACAAAGAGAGTTCCCTTTGAATACTTGACACCCATATATCCTGATCAGAGGATTACTCTTGAAACATCGCCAAGAGAATTATCAACAAGGTTAATTGACTTGATAGCTCCTATTGGTAAAGGACAGCGCGGAATGATCGTGTCACCTCCTAAAGCGGGTAAAACCGTACTTTTAAAGAAAGTTGCAAATGCCATAACTACAAATTATCCTGAAATGGAGCTCATTGTTTTGCTTATAGATGAACGTCCTGAGGAAGTAACGGATATGCAGCGTTCGATAAAAGGAGAGGTAATATATTCAACTTTCGATGAAGTTCCCGAACATCACATCAAAGTTGCGGAAATGGTTCTTGAAAGAGCACAGAGACTTGTTGAGCAAAAGAAAGATGTTGTAATACTGCTTGACAGTATAACAAGGCTTGCAAGAGCATACAACCTCACAATACCTCCTACAGGAAGAACGTTATCCGGAGGATTGGATCCCGGTGCGCTTCATAAGCCGAAAAGATTCTTCGGTGCTGCCAGAAACATTGAAAATGGAGGAAGCCTGACAATAATGGCTACGGCACTCATTGAAACGGGAAGCAGAATGGATGATGTTATATTTGAAGAATTTAAGGGAACAGGTAATATGGAACTTCATTTGGACAGAAGGTTATCCGAAATGAGAATTTTCCCGGCCATAGATATTAATAAATCGGGAACACGTAGAGAAGAACTGCTTCTCGATCAAAGAGAGCTTGAAAGTGTATGGGCTGTCAGAAAGGCGATGAGCAATATGGGAACTGCCCAGGTAACGGAAATGATCATCAACAGATTGATGCAGACAAAGACAAACGCAGATTTTGTGGCAAGTATTAATGTCGCATTCAATGAAAAATAGTTCTTGCTTATATTGCATATTTGTGTTAAAATATTTTTTGCGTCATAAGCAGTTATCTTAAAATTATTAAGATTGAATTGCCCTAAGGGTTTTACTTACAGATGTTTATTTGAAAGAAGGTGAATAAAGTGAAAGAAGGTATACATCCAAATTATCAACAAACTGTAATAAAGTGTGCATGCGGTGCGACATACAATACCGGGTCAACAAAAAAGGACGTACACGTTGAAATATGTTCAAATTGCCACCCTTTCTTTACAGGTAAGCAGAAGTTAGTAGATACAGGCGGACGTGTAGATAAGTTCAAAAAGAGATTTGGTATCACTGACAAAGAATAATATCTATGAAAGCCATACAAATTTATATTTATTAAATTATAAAATAAAAGATCGACATCGTCGGTCTTTTATTTTTACCGTCTTAACAAAAGACAAAGTTAATAGTGGATTCTAACAAGCCAAAATTTAATATTATTGTTGCTCCAGCCGAGATCCCATGGAACTCTATATCTATCCGTATTATGGCAGTTTACAAGGGAATAACCTTTTGAATCGGCTCCGGTTACGACGGAGATGTGGGTTACTTTTCCTTTTTTTTCGTAGGCGACAAAATCTCCCGGCAGAAGTTTGAATGATGCTTTGAACACTTGATTATATGTGCCTTTGGCAATTACAGAAGCTCTTCCGCTGTTTAGCATATAATCTTTAAAGGCTTGGGCATTTATCCATGATTTGGTACCGCTATTGGTATAATTCCATGCTCCTGTCTTTTTAAATTTACCCCCTTCGAAAAGAATTTGGGATGCGAAATTTGCACAATCACCGCCTAATGGATTGTAATCCCTGTATTTTTTGTTGTAACTGAACCCAAACTCTTCGTCAGCCGCAGCACCGCAGTAACTGTCTGCATATTCAACAGCATTTACTCTTCTTTGGTTCAGGTTGGAAAAGTCTCTTGGCTTTGAAGAAAGGATATATTCTTTAAATTCATCTCTTTTTAAGTTTTCAATTTCCAAGGAATCGGCAAAGGGATCGGTATACCACTCTTTTACGATTAACCAAGTATTGTCTATTTTTCGAATTTTTAAAGAATGGTATGTACCGATTCGAAAAGTGTTTTCGATTTCAGGTTCATTTTCATAAACATACTTATATTCGGTGGAACATATAAAATTATAGGATGTTGTATCACCATTTTCTTTTACACTTCGTATTTTAAATATTGAATTAATATCGGAAAATATTATGCCCTGTTTTTCAGCCCAATTATTTAAATATTGCATTTTTTTCATCTGATGTTCATATGCCCATGCTCCAAGCTTGGTGTTTCTGTCATATAGTGATTGGATGACTTCTGTGTTTCCGTTTAGCAGGGCATTATTTCTGGTGGTAAGCAGTTCTTCTATTATTTGAATATTGTTTTCGTCTATATTTACGCTTGTCAATATGGGCGAATCTTTATAAAAAGATATGTTAATTGCTAAAATTAGTATTAAAAAAACAAATATTAATTTTGCTCTCTTAAAATTAAACAGGGAAAGCATTCTTCTACACCTCATATGTTTGCCCATAAAAGTATATGATTTAAATGAAATTAAAATTACTTTAAAGAAGAGTTAAATCATTAAATTTATAAAACAAAAACGGTTAGTTTGTATGGGAACTAACCGGCTAAATTATAGGGAGGATCTCCTACAAAAATATAATTAAATTCAAGAAAAGTTTTTGGAATAAAGTATCGTAAGAGTATTGTGCAAAAGTGGGGGGAGTATAGAATATCAAATGCTGTACAAGTCAATATTGTATAGTGTAGTAAATATCAATTAAATTGTCGGTATATAGAGTGCTGTGAAGGAAGTTACATATATTATAGTATATTGATAAACTGCTTTTGATGTGATATGTTTTAGTGGTTCAATTCTAGGTAGAATGATAATCTGAAATAGTGCGTGAATAACAAAAATGCGATACATGTTTTATTCTACAAATATTAGGGGTATTAGTTTTTTATATCTCTCTAGTTTCAAAGTAATTTCAATAAATTGCTACTCCCCCTTGAGTCAAGAAGATTGTTAAATTTATATAAAATACTTTCCACTATATTTATGTTATAGAAAGTATTTGATTTCAACTTTTTTTCTTGTATAAATAATATAATAAGATTTTTAAGTAAAGGTTACGAAAAAGTTAAAACTTTATAATTTTTTTAAAAAAATTAAACTCCGTAAGAAAGAAAATGGCCCTGCTTAATTCACTAAAGCAGAGCAGGAGTATCCAACTTTAAAAGTATGGAATTTATATTATTTGAGGATTAGCATAATTAGTACCAACCGTAGCTGGTAAAGGTTTCACTTTGCCAAGTTGCTTTTGATGTCTTTCGATATAGTAATTCAAAAGCAGTGTTTTTTTTAAGGGGGTTTTTTAAAAAAATTTTTGAAAAATTAAAAAAATAGTAAATACATAGTTGAAATACATTGATAATAGCAGGCAGAATAGCTCATATCAGTAAATTTAATTAGTAAAATTGCAAAAAAGAGTAATAAAATTACAGTTTAGGGTAATAATAATTATAGATACATCATTTACAGGAGTAAGAATATGTTTCTTAAAACGACAAGTAAGCAGCTTTATATTGACATAAACAATAAGTCGGCTTTTAAAATTCTTACGGATGCAATGTATGACTTTATTTCAAATTCGCTAAGGTGCGGATATAAGTCAATAGTATTTGTTTGCATAGGAACTGACCGATCGACCGGGGATAGTTTGGGTCCGCTTATAGGATATAAGATGGGCAATTTGGAATATAAGAACATATATGTACATGGCAGTTTGGATAATCCGGTACATGCAAAAAACATAGACAAGGTGATGGAGCATATACGAAATTTTTATGATAAACCCTTTGTAATCGCAATTGATGCTTGTCTTGGAAAAGCAGACCATGTGGGATATATCACAATAGGAGAAGGTTCAATAAAACCGGGTTCTGGAGTCAAAAAAGACCTTGCTCCGGTAGGAGATATGTACATAACCGGAATTGTCAATTTTGGAGGGTTTATGGATTATCTTATCCTTCAAAATACAAGATTGAATTTGGTTATGAAAATGGCAGATACCATATCAATGGGCATAAAATATGTTTTGTGGAAAATTAGCAATGATCCTGCACTATCTTCCTTGGTTTGCAGTTCAAATGCATAAATTGTAGGCAAGGGAAAAGGCTTTGGGAATATTATTTCTTGAAGCCTTTTTCCGAAAATTTTTAAATACAAGTGATAATTTTAATTTGGAATGTAAAAATTTTTACAAAACCTATAATAAGTTTCAAATAATATGTTTAAATTTTATTTAAATATGGTATTATTAATCTTGTAATCTTGCAGTAGAAAATATTTGAAAATAGGAGATGATGCTTGTGGAAAAATACGTATGCACTGTTTGTGGGTACATATATGATCCGGCTGAGGGAGATCCTGATGGCGGTATTGCACCGGGAACACCTTTTGAGGATATACCGGATGATTGGGTTTGTCCTGTTTGCGGAGTAGGAAAGGATATGTTTGAAAAAGCTTAAGAGGTTATATTTTTGTTTATATTTAATACTTGATAGTCTAGAATTTGATTTTTTTGATAGTAATGCCTCGTAATATAATCAGAATCATATTGCGAGGCATTAATCATGTAATATATTACTGAGGTATTTCCAACATGGACTTGTCCACCCATTTAACATAATCTTCTTCAATAAACAAAAGTACTTCATTGTCTTGCCAGGTAAGGATTATTGCTTCGTTATCAAAGTATTTTACTATTTTGCCGGTGTAAAGCATACAATATTCCTCCTATCTTTTGTAAGGTACATTATACCTGTTTTTATTTTTATATATAGTAATTTGGTGAAAGAATGATTTATAGAACATATTTTTAAGAGAAACGGGAATTAATTCTATTTTTATTATCGGTTAATATTTTATATACTTTAGCACTTTATACTTATTAATTTCTTTATTATATAGAAAATTATTGAAATAACTGCTTTGTTAATATATAATAGAACACAGTAAGTCGGCGGGCAAATATCTCTAAACCATTTCTTGCTGTTTATTGAGTAGAAGTCGTGGCTTAAGATTAATGACATAGTAAATTTTTATATTTGACTATTGATTTTAGTGATAGTAAATTAAATATATACTAAATCCTTTGATATACTGCAGCAGTAAAAACCTTAGAGGGGGTTTGCCAAATGAAGTACGAAACAAAAGAAGTGGATGGAGTTAAGATCGTTAAGGTAACAGGGCAAATACGGATTTCTACCCAAAATGAGTTTAAGGACTTACTTGATAGATTGGCTAGGGAAAACGAAGGCAAAACGGTTATAATAAGTATGGATGGCGTTATATATATGAATAGTGCAGGTTTAGGTATTATTATAGACACATACAAAAAGTTTAAAGAAAAGAAAGGGAAGATAATACTTTGTAATTTATTACCGGATATTGAGAAGCTTTTTGAAGTGACAAGACTGAATCGATTTATTGAAATATATAGCACAGAGGCAGAAGCACTAAGTAAATTGCAGTAAATGCTCTTTGGACAAAGGCGTTCTCGAACCGGGGAGTGACCTGATTTGAGTTCGCCTTTTTGTTTTAGAGTAACAAAAAGAATTTTTCGGAATATATTTGCTATATATCGATATTGAGAGGTGAGTAAAATGCCGGACAAAAAGCCGATAATTGGAATAACACCAGGAATTGACTATAAAAAGAATAAGCTTTATATTCATAATGAGTATGTTGAAGCAATACGATTAGCAGGTGGTTTGCCCGTTCTATTACCGTTAACCGGCGATATTGAACTTCTAAAAAGCATGATTGCTCGCTTCGACGGCATTCTTCTTTCCGGTGGAAGTGATGTGGATGCAAAGTATTGGGGAGAGCCTAATTACACCTATGGTGGAGAGATTTCTCCCTTGAGGGATGAAATGGAGATATTTACAGCACAGGAGGCAATAGCATCGGATAAGCCGATTTTAGGCATATGCAGAGGTTGCCAGGTAATGAACATTGCATTAGGCGGGACGATATATCAGGATATTTATGCAGAACAGAAGGATAAGCAGATTTATAAACATTCTCAAGATGCTCCGAAATGGTATCCCATACATGAAGTATATATCGAAAAAGATACAAAAGTGTTCAAGGTACATAAGGAAAACGTAATACGGGTCAATTCATTTCACCATCAGGCAGTAAAAGATGTGGCTCCAGGCTTTATCGTTTCTTCTAGGTGCGGTGACGGTATTATCGAATCGATAGAACATACAAGTTGTAAGTTTGCCGTAGGTGTGCAATGGCATCCGGAAATGATGTGGGAAAAGGATATGACTCACTTGAAGCTGTTTGTTAAATTTGTATCTTGCTGCAAATAGTAAATTTATATTGTGAAAATTTGTCATATTTCAACGAAAAATAGAGAATAGTTGAACAGGCTAAATCGATATGATAGATTAATAAACAACAGGAGAGGAATCTTATGAGTAGTTTTACAGACATCATAGATTTTGTCGTAATATCGGTACCGGAGCAGTTTTTAATGGCACTATTTGCTTGGGTACTGTTGGGAAGAACAGAAAGAGTAAAATTACGCAATGTATTTTTTGTAGGTATTATCAGTGCAGGAATATTTTTCACAACTCAGGCAGTTGACATCCCGAATGTTTCGCTTCCGATGATTCAAGCTTTTAGCTTTGGTTTGTTGATATATCTTGGGTACAAGCTTAATATTTTAGAAGCAGTCTTAGGATGCTTGATAACTCTAGTTTTCTTTACGTTGGTTCAGGGTACGACTATAGGTCTGGTAAGTATTTTTGCAGATGTATCGCAATTTGATATTTCAAGTACATTACCCGTTAGATTGTTTGTCAGTATTTCGGAATTTACCGTTATAGGCTTGATTTTATTCTTTATATATAAAAATAATATAGATATCTATTATCTCAAGGGAAATAAATTGGATAAGTCCCAAAAAAGCAGACTCGGATTTTTGGTATTGCAGTTGTTATTTGCTTTTTTCATAATGGTTGTAATTTATACAATGTTTATTACCAACAGTGAAGTTTTTAAATCTTTTACGGACAAGCTTTTGATAATTTCAAGTTTTATTATTACAATTGCATTTACAGCCTTGTTGGTTAGGAGTGTTTTTAAGCTAGGCGAAATAATTAAAAAAGAAGAAGAAGTAAAGCGACGCATGGATGGTATTGAGTTTATTCAAAATATAGATTATTTGTGTTCTTTAATAGATGAAAAGCAATACAGCGAATTGAAAAGGATATTGAAATCGATAAAGAATGATATTGAAACAGGAATGATCCAATCTGAACCAAGCACTAATAAAGAAGTTGTATCTGATAACGACAAGTAACGGATACCTTCTTTATTAAATAAAAAAAAAGGGGATGTTATTATGAAAGGAAAAGTTTTTGGATTAATTTCTGCTGTATTAACAGTTCTTGCACTGTCGGTATCAAGTGCAGCTAGCTATTGGTTTTTATATCAACCAAAGGCACCGAAGTCCCTACATAAATAACATCTGATTCATGTAGATAGATAATAAATTGTAAATTGTAATCTATTTTGATTTTATTATCTAAGCACCTTGTATGGGGAGGTGCTTTTTTGATGTCTAAAAAAGGGTTGAAACTTAAGTGGAAAAGTATTTGATTTTATGCTAAAATTTAACCTCTATATATTTTTTTCGTGCAGTGATAAAATTATTGAGAGAGCTAGTTTTTTGATAGGGAGATGAATTTATGACAGACTTTTTTCAAAATTTTACATATACAATGCTTATACCGGGAATTGGCAGAATATTACTTGCTGCTATAGTTTTGGCAGTGGGGATTATAGTTATCAAATGGGGAACAAAAAAGCTTAAACTATTATTTGAAAAGTCCAGAATGGATGAAAATCTAAAGCCGTTTTTGGTTTCATTAATCGACGCTTTGTTGAAAATCTTTTTAGTTGTGTCGATTGTAGGGATTTTGGGTGTACCGACCACATCCTTTGTAGCTGTGCTGGCATCGGCTGGGCTGGCCATTGGACTTGCTCTTCAAGGTTCACTGTCGAATATAGCAGGTGGAGTTTTAATTTTGACCACAAAGCCTTTTGCTGTGGGTAACTATATTGAAGTAAACGGATATTCGGGAACGGTTCAGGCAATAAAGATTTTTCAAACTGAAATTGTTACTCCGGACAATAAAGTCATAGTTATTCCTAACGGCAATTTGGCCAATTCAAGCATAGTAAATTACTCAAAGAAATCTACCCGAAGAGTTGAAACGAAATTCGGAGTATCCTATGAATCGGACAGTTCGGAGGTAATAAATGCTATTAAGGAGGTAATAAGCAAGCAGCCTCTGATACTAAAGGAACCGGAGCCCTTCGTGAGAATATCGGAGTATGGGGAAAGTGCAGTAATATATACTGTTAGAGTGTGGGTCAATTCCCAAAATTATTGGGAGGTTTATTACAATATCATGGAAGAAGTAAAAAAGCAGTTCGATAAAAAGAACATATCCATACCTTATCCGCAAATCGATGTACATATGAAAAATAATTAAAGTTTAGATATTGTCCAATCCGCCTTTGCAAGCAACTTTTCGATAATTGCCTTAGGCAGGTGAAACAAGATGATTGAATGCATACTTGACCTCATATTTCCGCCCAAATGTATATTTTGCAACAGGATACTGAATTATGGTGTCAGCATTTGCATTTGTGAGAACTGCAGTAAAAAGATTCCCTATTTTGATGACAGAAACCAAAACCTTATTAAATCAAACAACTATTTTGACGATATTATATGTATATGCGAATATTCCGGAATTATAAAGGAAGCATTGGTCAGGTATAAGTTTTCCAACAGACCTTCCTTCGGAAGAACTTTTGCACAGCTTATTTATGAGCGGATTAGGAAAATGACAGATTGGGAAAAAGCTGATATAATTATAAGTGTACCCCTTCATCGCAAAAGAGAGCAAATGAGGGGATATAATCAGTCTTACTTGATTTCCAAACAATTGGGCAAGTTGCTTCAAATCGAGGTAAACAAGAATCTACTCATTAGGACAAGAAATACCGACAGCCAAAGTCTTCTAAACAGGGTCGATAGGCTTAGAAACGTAAAGGATGCTTTCTCGGTAACCGATGAAAACTCAATTAAAGACAAATCCATACTCATAGTAGATGACATCTTAACTACCGGAACCACCCTTAATGAATGCTGCAAAGTTTTGAAGAACGCAGGTGCACGTAAAATAACGGCAGCTGTAGTAGCCACCGGAAGAAAGTTTTGATTTGGCAGGTTAATATGAGGCACTAATCCTAAATTAAAGAGATAATACCCTTTAGAGACGGAGGTATGGTTATGCCGGATATAAGAAACTGTAGAAGGTGCAACAAGATATTCAATTATCTTGGCGGTCTTCCGATATGTCTAGATTGCAAACAAGAGGATGAAATTAATTTTAAGAGAGTGAAGGAATATCTTTATGAGCATCCCGGAGCTTCACTGTATGAGGTGTCAAAAGAGCTTGAAATCAGTGTGCAGCAAATTAAAACGTACTTGAAGGAAGGACGATTGGAGATAGTGGGGGAAGGCGGAAACATGTTCCTAGAGTGCGAAAAGTGCGGGAAATCCATACCCACAGGGCGGTTTTGCAAAGAGTGTGCCAACGAGTTTTCAAATGATATAAAGTCAGTGGTAAAACAAATGAATGCGTCAACTTCAACGGCTAATGAATCGACTTCTAAAAGATCTCACGGAATGAGATACCTAAATAAAGACGATGCAAGATAGCATTGGGAAATAGTGTTGCCGAAAGGTTTGGTCTTGTTATAAGATATCTATGGCTTAAAGTCATAGATATTTTTTATGAAAAAATGTTAATTAATTTTTTGGTATGACGATATTATTAATGAGAGAAAGATTTGGAGAAACTAATGATTAAAGTTTAAGACACTTAAGTGTTTATATATAATAATTTTTTGAAAGTGAGTGGTAGATATGAAGATTTGGGGGGAAATCCCGAAAATTTCCGGGGTTTACAGCAAGAGAAAGAGCGTAGGGAAGGTGGACAAAACGGACTCTGTAAACTCAAAACAAGACGTAGTATCAATATCAAATGAGGCAAAAGACATCCAGACAGTAATGAAAGCATTAAAAAATACTCCGGAAATTAGGAGCGAAGTGGTTGACAGATTGAGAGAAAAATACGAGGCCGGTGAGTATGAAGTAAAAGAAACGGAGATAGCCGATAAGATGTTGAAGGCATTAATGGAAAAAAATATTTAAAGTAACTGTAATCTGCGGGAGACATGGCTATAGTCCAAGTTTTCCCGCAATAAATTTATTATTGTTGGGGTGGAAATTTTATGAACATCCGGAACGTAAATGAGTTGATAAATATATTGACTCGCGAAGTTGAAATATACCAAGAAGTGCTTAAAATATCCAAAGACAAAACTGAGCTTATTGTTGAGGGAAAAATAAATGAATTGGATAATATGACTAAAATGGAACAAGCTTTTGTTATTGATATAGGAAAGCTCGAAACACTGAGGGAAAAGGTTGTTAAAGGTTTGTCGGACGATATTGGTTTAAATCCTTCGGATATAACCATCTCTGAAATTATTAATCATCTTGACAAGGAGCAAGCTCAAGAGCTGGAAATATGCAAAAATAATCTTCTCAGTATAATAAATGAAGTTAAAACTGTTAACGATTTAAACTCAAAACTCATTCAAAATTCCATTGACTATATTAATTTTTCAATAAATGTGTTGTCGAGTATACCTGAAACAAACAACAATTACAGTAATACTGGGGATGCTAAGGAAGGAATGCAGAGGAATTACTTCGATGTAAAATTATAATCTTGATAACGCATACAGGACGTAACTAAGTTTTCTTACCAGGAGGCGGTAACATGGCAATCGGTTTTGGCAGTTATGAAATTGCTAGATCGGGAATGTATGTCAGCGAACGTGCTTTGGCGGTGACAGGACATAATATTTCCAATGTCAATACAAAGGGATTTGTGAGGCAGCAGTTAATAGCAGAAACCAGTAATTATTATGGTTCACAGGGATATCAGATTGGCCTTGGAGCAAGTATTCAGAATACAAGACAAATTAGGCATCAATTTTTGGACAATATTTACAGAAGGGAAAGTACATCCCTGGGTTATTGGGAAACAAGGAACAAAACTCTGCAGGATATACAACACATACTAGGAGATCCGATGGAAGTAGGACTTCAAGAAGTTATGAACCAATTCTGGGATTCATGGCAGGAACTGTCGAAAGAACCGGATAGCCTTACGGTAAGAGCTTTGGTTGCACAAAGAGGGGAAGCCCTTGTAAATCAAATAAATCACATAGGTACACAGCTTGATAAACTTCAGAAAGACCTTAACACGGAGTTTAAGATTAGAATAGATGAATTTAACAGTATTCTTAAGGGAATAGCAACGCTAAATACCGAAATACTTAAGCAGGAAATAAATAGGGATAACGCCAATGACTACCGCGACCAAAGAAACAATCTTGTAGACCGTTTGTCCAAGCTTGCAAACGTTGAAGTGTTTGAGAGGTTGGACGGACAGTTGGATGTTACATTGGGCGGATATGTTTTGGTTTCAAAAGGCGAATATACCAGCTTGGTTGCGGAAGAAAGCAGTGAAACGGGTATGTTCTACGTTCCTAAAATTATGGGTACCGAGATTGAGGTACCGATAAAAAGCGGAATTCTAAAAGGGCTTTTGGAGTCGAGAGGAGAAGTATTGGGTGTGAGAGGAAGCATAGAAAACGGTACGCCCAATACAAAAGCGGATATTACATTTGTGGTGGATGTGTCCGATTCGAATGCGGCAAACCTTCCTGATATTATAAATAGCATAAAAACTCATGTGGACGAGCTTAAAAGAAGAGGGATAGATTACAATTTGCATCTTATTACCTATGCCGACAGTGTAAATCACTTTTACTTTGACAGCAATGCGGATGATTTTATAGATGCGGTGGATGCCCTTGCCGGTACAGGTGAAACAGGTAATGATTTCGGTGCAGTTGTAACTTTCTTTGATTCAATTTCTGATTTTAGGCCGGAAGCCAACAGGTATGCCATTGTGTTTACTCAAGAGAACATTAATACCGAATTGACGCAACTTAACGATAATGGCATTAAATCTGCCATTGCAACGGAGAATATTATTAGCGATATAAATAATGATATTAATAGAGAAATAAGTTTGGTTAATGACACTTTAAACATAGTGCCCGATTTGAGAAAAAGACTCAATGCCCTTGTCAATGTTTTGGTAAGGGAAGTGAACTTCCTACATACCGGCGGAAAGACTCTCGGTCCACCGGCAGTTGACGGAGACAATTTCTTTGTGGCAATTAATCCCGATTATCCTCTAGAGATGGGAAATATAAAATTGAATGAAAATATCATTTTGAATTTAAACAATATTGTTGCTTCCAAGAGTGAAGCAAGCGGTGACAACACTATTGCTTTGGCTATAGCGAACTTGAGGGGAAAGGAATGCCTTAGAGATATAAAGGGCATATTGGATATCGATGAGTATTATCAGTCGATTATTCTTAATGTCGGCAATAAAGGTTCAGAAGCCGCCGGAATAACCGAAAGTCAGCTGAAACTGGTGAACTACGCAGACTTACAAAGACAGGCAATTATGGGAGTATCCATGGATGAGGAAGTATCCAATATGATGAAGTACAAGTTCTCATACAGTGCTGCATCTAGGGCAATAAATGTTGTAGATGAGATGATGGAAACAATAATAACTAGAATGGGATTGGTAGGCAGGTGATAAATTATGAGATCAAGCTTTTTTGGATTTAATGTTGCAGTTAACGGATTGTACACCGCCCAGAAAAATCTTGATGTTATTAACAACAATATAAATAATGTCAACACACCGGGATATTCCCGTCAGCAGACGGTACAGAGGGCGACAAGACCTTTGAATATATTCGACGGCACCGGTATGGTGGGTACAGGATCTGAAGTTATCGGAGTGGAAAGAATTAGGGATGAATATCTTGATACCATGTACTGGAGTGAAAATATAACCTTTGGAGAATGGGATACTAAAAGGACTTTGCTATCTGAGTTGGAGGCTACATTTAATGAGCCTTCCAACAGTGGTTTTACTACAATAATGGATGAATTCTTCAAATCACTACAGGAACTTGCCAAAGATCCGTCCAGTGAGGCGGTTAGAGCCTTGGTGAAAGAAAGAGGGGTAACTTTGGCTAAATACTTTAACGATTTAGCCACACGTTTTGAAGAGCTTCAGGTGGATATTAACGACAGGATAGAAGCAACTGTTGAAAGGATAAATTCCATCGGTGCACAGATTCAACAATTAAACAAGCAAATTTACACTATGGAGCTGGACGGTAGTATTGCCAATGAACTAAGAGATCAAAGGACTTTGCTCATTGATGAACTTTCAAGATATATAAATATTGATGCACATGAAGTTGTTGTGGGGAAATTGCCCAGCGGTCGAGATGATGTCCGAATGGTAATTACCATAAGCGGAAAGGCATTTATCGATCATTTCAGTTTCAGTAAATTGGCATTAATCCAACGCGAAAACAAGTTGAACGATGAAGATGTTCCGAATCTTTTCGATATCGGTTGGGAAGACGGAAATTCACTGAAAATAAAAGGTGGGGCATTAAAAGGATATCTCGATGTAAGGGATGGAAATGCAGGAGAGAATGGAAGTCCTGTCTACAACGGAATACCCAGCTATATTAAAAAATTGAACAGGTTTGTGCAAACCTTTGCAATGGCATTTAATGAAGGTTTCATCGATTTGGATAACAGCGGAAGTATAGAAGATTCAGAAAAAGGTACAGGGCATGTGGACGGATACGGTATCGGTTCAGCAGATACAGGGATAAGATTTTTTACCATGCTTGGTGACGGCAATAAATCGATAAGCAGTGATGATTTTATAGACGGGGCGTCGAGTGTTTCGGATATAGCTGCTCGGTATAGCCATATAACGGCCAAAAATTTTGCCGTCAGCAGCGATATATTGGAAGACTTTAATAAAATTGCAACTTCCGATACCCCAGGCGAAGTGGGTAATATTAGAAATTTAAGTGAACTGCTACAGCTTAGAAATAACGATCAAATGTTTACCGAAGGTGCTCCGGAAGACTTTATGAAATCGGTTATAACTACTTTAGGGGTAGGTTCGCAACAAGCTGTGAGGATTTCGGCCAATCAGGAAGTGATAGTCAAGCAAATTGAGAACCGCCGGTTGTCCGAATCGGGAGTCTCATTGGATGAAGAGATGGCCAACATGGTAAGACATCAACAAGCGTATACAGCTGCAGCACAAATGATTAATACAATGTCTGAAATATATGACATTCTTATCAATAGAGTAGGACTGTAAGGTCATAACGAGGTTGAGACAGGAGGAATAATATGAGAGTTACCAACACTATGCTTATAAACAATATGATTAGCAATATAGGTAAAAACATGCGAAGAATGGAGGGCTATCAGAGAAAACTGGCAACGGGTAAAAAGATTGCCGTTCCTTCCGATGATCCCATTGTGGCTGCAAGAGCACTGAAGCTTCGTACCGATGTTTCGCAACTGGAGCAATATAAAAGAAATGCGGAAGATGCTGTATCTTGGCTGGAAATAACGGAATCTGCCTTAAATAATATTGGAGAGATACTGCAACGGGTAAGAGAATTGGCGGTTCAAGCAGGCAACAGTACAATGACCACGGAAGATACCCAAAAGACGGCAGAGGAAGTGGAACAACTGAAGGGGCAGCTTATTAAGATAGCAAATTCAACCTATGCGGGAAGATATATTTTTTCGGGCTTCAAAACCGATACAAAACTGCTGGATGATGACGGAAATTTTGTTGTAGAAGTTGAAGACACCGAGTCGATAATATATGAAGTGGGCATTAGTGATAGCATTAATATAAATGTTTTGGGCGGAGAACTTTTCAATCATGGCGAAGAAGTTATTGTAGGTCAACCAGCAAAACTTATAACTATGATGAACGAGTTTATAGCGGCACTAAAGTCGGGAGACAAAATTGCCATTTGCGATCCCAATGACGATTTGCCGGAAGGTGAATCAATATTGGAAAAACTTGACGATGAAATGAACAACCTGCTTGCAATAAGAGCCAGTGTCGGAGCCAGGTATAATCGTCTCGAGTTGACAATCGACAGGCTGGATATCAATAAATTTAATTTTACAAAACTTATGAGTGAAAATGAGGATATAGATCAGGCAGAGAATATTATGCTGTTAAAGAGTGAGGAAAATGTATACAAAGCATCCCTGGCTGGAGGAGCAAGAATAATTCAAACTTCCCTGGTTGATTTTTTAAGGTAAACAAGTAGGAAATGGGTTTTAAGAAGGTGATTCGGTATGCCCCTTAAAATAACTCAAACCTATGCAAAGATTGGTATTGAAACAAATCCGGCAAGATACGAGATGCAAACTAAAAGGGCAAAGTTGGAACTTAAACAAAATCATGCACAAATGAGGATTGAGACGAAAAAGCCTAAAGTATTAATAGATCAGTATAAAGCTTTTGCCAGTGCCGGGTTAAAGAATATTCTGGATTTGACAAGGTCGGAAGTACAGAAGGCTAAGCAAAGAGCATTGGAATACATTGCAAAAGTTGCTGAAGATGGGGATAGGTTGGCAGCCATAGAAAAAGGGGGCAACCCTATTGCTGAGATGGCAGCAAGGGATTTATATACCGTTCATGAGTTCAATTACGATGCAATTCCCAAAGAAAGGCCGGAAATAACTGTTATCGAGGGAGATATTAACATCGAACTTGAGAAAAATCCCGACGGAAGCAATAATTTTGTGGAAACCAACTATATTCCGGCTGATGTAAACGTAAAATTTACTCCGGCTCAAGTGAGAATATTTTTGGAGCAATATGCCTCAATTAAAATTGACTACATCAGTGAGAGCAAAATTGATACCTATGTATAATTTTTTGCTGCGTGGGATGAATGGAGGAGAGAAAAGATGCTTCTGAAAACAAAACATTTTGGAGATATTGAAATCGATGAAAATAGAATAGTAACCTTTGATGATGGGATACCGGGTTTTGACGAACTGAAGAGGTTTGTAGTTTTATATAACGGGGATGAAGCTTCGCCTTTTAGATGGCTTCAAAGTGTCGATGACGGTAAGATTGCTTTTGTAGTAGTTAATCCCTTCGCAGTTGTAATAGATTATGACATTGAGATTCCGGAGGAGGTAACCGACAACCTAGATATAAAAAGTCTTGATGATGTAATGGTTCTTTCAATTGCTGTGGTACCGGAAGATATCAATAAAATGACTATAAATTTAAAGGCACCTGTAATAATAAACACAAAAAATAACAGGGGAATACAGGTTATCCTTGACACAGACCGGTATAGTGTGAGACACTATATAGTAGAAGAACTCCGCAGACGGGAGGTAAATATAAGTGCTGGTTCTGACAAGGAAGAAAAACGAATCGATAGTTTTAAA
>Ga0134093_1000253_pt1 | contig 65332 bp, 59 predicted proteins | sample 4_1taG_FD_94452 | JGI IMG/M metagenome (GOLD analysis project Ga0134093, IMG submission 94452) | Switchgrass degrading microbial communities from high solid loading bioreactors in New Hampshire, USA - 4_13_20_68_A1 metaG | ecosystem: Engineered > Bioreactor > Semi-continuous > Anaerobic >...
CCCCGGCATATTTTAATATAGAGGTTTTACAGCAGGGGGAGGGGCACCATGCAGCAAAACGGCGAAAGAAAGGAAAAAAGCTTAACAGAGCCCAGGAAAAAGAAAAGGAAGGAGTTTTCAAAGCGGCTTATCTTCTGGGAGGGTCTGCTGGTCTGCGCCTTATCCGCAGGAGGCCTGTACATAGCGTATCTTTCCGTCATGAACGCGTATCTCGGCTCTCTGCCCTGGGTGACGGCCATGGTTACGGGCGCCTGGGGCGCCTACGGGGTCAGCCAGGCCTTTTACTACAACAAGGCCAAGGCGGAAAACATCCTGAAAATCAGCAAGACCGAAAACGGCCAGAGCGAGAGCATGATGGAAAACTGGATAGATTTATAATTAGGGCCGCTCCGAGAACACATAATATAATATATAATAAAAACCATGGATTGCTGAGATTCATGGTTTTTTTGTTGCCCCGGAAAGGCCCCGGCGCGGTTTTCCGGCCCGGTTTATGGTCAATTTGCCGATGGGCGGGGAGGCGGCAGGCTGCGGCGGCGATGCAAAAGCTTGCCGGTTATATAATTAATACTCTGTATGCAAGAATTTTTGTAAAATATTTAGAAAAACGCGATTTTTTATTGCGTTGACAAGCTAACGTATGGTTGATATACTTAAAAATAACTTTAATGAAACGCTGGTGCAATTATGGAAATTTCAGAGTTTTACAATCTATTAGGCTCTGTCTGGCCGGCCGACGGCGCCGCCGCCCGCGCGGCGAAGGCGCGCTGGGACTCGATAGCAAAGCCTTTGGGGAGCCTCGGGCTTCTGGAGGAAGCCGTTATCCGCATTGCCGCCCTCACGGGGTCTGAAGATGTGCATCTCGGAAAGCGCGTTGTTTTCGTTTTCTGCGCCGACAACGGAGTAGTCAGGGAGGGCGTTACGCAGACCGGGCCCGAGGTAACCGCGGTAGTCGCGGCGAACCTTGCCAAGGGAGACGCCTCCGTTTGCCGCATGGCCTCGGTTGCAAGGTGCGATGTCATTCCCGTCGACATGGGAATGCTCACGACCGTGGACGACGAGCGCGTACTGCGCAGGCGCATTGCCGCGGGGACAAACAATATAGCAGAGGGTCCCGCGATGACGAGGGAGGATGCGCTGAGAGCCATAATAGCGGGAGTCGAACTTGTCAAGGAATTCAAGGAAAAGGGATACGGGATTATAGCCACCGGCGAGATGGGAATAGGCAACACGACCACGTCCAGCGCCGTCGCATCGGTTCTTCTGAACAAGCCCGTCTCCGAGGTCACCGGACGCGGAGCGGGACTTTCCGACGAGGGGCTGCAGCGCAAGATTAAAGCGATTGAGCGGGCTATTGAGATAAACCGCCCCGACCCTACAGACGCAATAGACGTGCTGATGAAGGTCGGCGGCTTCGATATAGCGGCAATGACGGGCACCTTCCTCGGAGGGGCCATATACAGAGTGCCAATCATTGTCGACGGATTTATAAGCGCCGTTTCGGCTCTTATTGCAAAGAGAATTTGCCCGAATTCGATATGCGCGATATTCCCGAGCCATGTCTCGGCGGAGCCTGCCGGCATGACGGTTCTGGAAGAGCTCGGCCTTACGCCGCCTATCAGAGCGGGCATGCGCCTTGGCGAGGGCACCGGGGCGGTCGCCCTGCTTCCGCTTCTCGATATGGCGCTGGCCGTATACCACGGCATGTGCACCTTTGAGGACACCGGGATTGAAGCCTATACGCCTCAGGGGGGCTTCTGATGCGCACACTGGTCATTGGCGGCGGAGCTTCGGGCAAGAGCGAGTACGCGGAGGAGCTTTTTGCCACGCTTGAGGGCACTAAGTACTATATTGCGACGATGATGCCTTACGGCGAGGACAGCCTCGCCCGCATCGAAAAGCACCGCAAGGCAAGGCGCGACAGGGGTTTTCATACCGTCGAGCGCTACACCGACCTTGCGGAGCTTGCCCTGCCCTCGAGAGGGGCCGTACTGCTCGAATGTCTCGGAAATCTCACGGCCAACGAGCTTTTTTACAAGGGAGCTTCCGAGGAGAGCGCCGCCGAGGCCATTCTGAGAGGCATCGAAAGGCTGTCCGCCCAGGCGGACAACCTTGTCGTCGTCACAAACGAGGTTTTTTCCGACGGCATCAGATACGACGAAGGCACTCTCAGCTATATGCGCACGCTTGCCTTTTTGAACAGGAGGCTCGCAAAGAGTTTTGACACGGTGATAGAGGTCATGTGCGGCATACCCGTCACCTTGAAGGGGTGAGCAAGCTGAAAATTCTGAAAGGCGTAGTGCTCGGCATCTCGATGTTTTCGCGCATACCGGTTCCGCAGCTTGATTGGTCAGAAGAAAATATGCGCTACATGTTCTGCGGTTTTCCGCTGGTCGGCGTCTGCATAGGACTTCTCGTATGGCTCTGGACCTACATCTGTGCCGCCCTTAACTTCGGTCTTGTCATCAGGGCCGCGGGGCTTACCCTGATACCCGTCGCTGTCTCGGGCGGAGTTCACCTCGAGGGCTTCTGCGACGTGGCCGACGCCCTGGCCAGCCGCGCCGATGTGGAAAAGAAACGCCGGATTATGAAGGACCCTCATATAGGCTCCTTCGCCGCAATCTCGCTGGGCGCATATTTTCTTATTTATTTTGCGCTCTGCTGCGAGCTGCCGATAGACAGGCGGACGCTCCCCTCGCTTATACTGATACCTGTTCTGTCCCGCTCTCTTAGCGGGCTTTCGGCGATATTTTTCCCCGCCTCCTCGGCAAAAGGGCTCCTGCGCTCGTTCCGGGATGCCTCGGACAGAGGGGTGACGGTGTTCGTTCTTGCCACTTTCGCGCTCCTTTCCATTTCGATGATGACAGTCGCATATATGAGAGCCGGCATTTCGGCGGTTGTGATGTCGGCCCTTTGCCTGCTGGCGCTTTTTTTCACCTCGCAAAAGCAGTTCGGCGGCATGAGCGGCGACCTCTCCGGATGGTTTCTCAGCCTTTCGGAGATAATGATGCTCGTAGGACTTACTGTTGCAATCAAGGTGTGAATTATGATACTTGTTTTTGGTGGCTTTGCCTCGGGCAAGCGCGCTTACGTGAAGGAGGAGCTCGGCTACACCGACTCTGACATCTCCTCAAATCCCTATGACAAGGCTCCCGTACTGTACAATCTGCAAGAGCTTATAAACACCGACGCCGACTCGGAGCGCTATCTTCCGGAGCTTCTGAAGAAAGAGGTTATCATCTGCAACGACATAAGCTGCGGGATAGTTCCGGTCGACAGGGCCGAGCGCGAAAAGCGCGAGGCCGTAGGGCGGCTTCTCATCCGTCTTGCCGCCGAGGCCGAGAAGGTCGTGCGCATACAGTGCGGGCTGCCTCAGGTTTTAAAGGGCTGAGCCATGGAAGTCATCCTGCTGCGCCACGGAAAGACAAGGAGCAATCTGGAGCGGCGCTATATCGGGAAGACCGAGGAGCCCGTCAGCGAAGAGGGGATAAGGCAGCTTAAAGCTCTGGGCGTCTTTACCTGCGTAAAGCGGGTCGCGGTGAGCCCCCGCCTGCGCGCAAGGCAGACGGCCGGGATTCTCTTCCCGAACGCGGAGCAGGTTGTCTACGAGGGCCTTGCGGAGATGGACTTCGGGATTTTCGAGGGCAAGAACTACGAGGAGCTTGCCGATGACCCCGACTACATCAGCTGGGTCGAAGGCGGCTGCGTCGGCAGGTGCCCCGGCGGCGAGAACCTCTCTGAATTTATTGAGAGGACGGCCGCTGCTTTCATAAAGGCCCTTTCCGACTCCCTGGAACTAGGCGAGGACAGGCTCATCGTCGTCGCGCACGGCGGCACGATAATGACCGTCGCGAGCGAGTTTTCCGAGCCGCGCTGCGGGTACTTCGACTGCCGCGCCGGGCACGGCGAGGGCTTTCGCTTTACCTTTACAGGCTTCAACGGGCGCGGAAGGCCGCGCCTTATCAACCGTGAGTACCTGAAGGAACTGAAGTTATGCTGACAATATACGCTCTGCTTATAGGCTGCGCGCTTGACCTGCTGTTCGGGGACCCCCCGAACATCCCGCATATAGTGGTCGGAATAGGCAGGCTGATTGCCCTGTTCGAGAGACTTGTTCGCCGCGCCCTGCCCGAAACGCCGAAGGGAGAGCTCTGGGGCGGGGTGATTTTGGTTGTCCTCACCCTTGTCGCCTCCGTGCTGCCGGTCTGGGCGGCGCTGCATCTTCTTGGACTTGTGCACCCGCTGGTAAGGCTTGCTCTCGAGGCGCTTTTATGCTGGCAGTGCCTTGCCGCGCGCTGCCTTGCCGACGCGGGATATAATGTTTATAGGGAGCTAATTAAGCCCGACCTTGACGCCGCGAGAAGGGAAGTCGGCTGCATAGTCGGGCGCGATACTTCAGTACTCGACGAGAAGGGCGTGACGCGCGCCACCGTCGAGACGATTGCCGAGAACACGAGCGACGGCGTGGTTGCGCCGCTGATTTTTATGGCGATAGGCGGCGCGGCGCTGGGCGTCATGTATAAGGCCGTGAACACGATGGACAGCATGGTGGGCTACAAAAACGACCGCTACCTGTACTTCGGCAGGGCGGCGGCGAGGCTCGACGATGCCTTCAATTTTATCCCCTCGCGCGTGTCGGGCCTGCTCATGATACCGGCCTCGCTGATTCTCCGCCTCGACGCCAGGGGCGCCCTTCGCATCTTTCTCCGCGACCGCAAAAAGCACCTAAGCCCGAACTCGGCGCAGACGGAGTCGGCCGCCGCTGGCGCCTTAGGCGTGCAGCTCGGCGGCAGCAATGTATATTTCGGAAAGCTGGTGCAGAAACCGACGATAGGGGACGCCCTGCGCCCAATAGAGCCCGCCGACATACTGCGAACAAGGCGGCTTATGTACTGCACCTCGGCTTTGGCGCTTTTGCTTTGCATACTTATCAGAGGGAGTATTCACATATGGCTTTGATACACGGCGGCGACGTCGAGAGTTTTATACGCGATTACGGCAGGGAGCCCATAGATTTCTCCGCCAACAGCAATCCTCTCGGCCTGCCAGAATCAGCAAAAAGGGCGGTCGTCGACTCGCTCGAGACCGCAGACCGCTACCCCGACCCTCTTTCAAGAAGGCTCAGGGAGGCGCTCTCCGAGCACTACAAGGTACCCGTTGAAGGCATTTTCTGCGCCGCGGGCGCTGCCGAGGTAATTTTCCGCATCGCCCTGGCTGCCCGCCCCAAGAAGGCGCTGCTTGTCGCCCCCAGCTTCGCCGAATACGAGATTGCGCTGCGCACCGTCGACTGCGAGGTGCTCTTCCACGACCTTGAGCCGGAGATGGATTTTGTCCTGACCGGGAGCTTTCTAGAAGATATTTCGGAGGATATAGACATCATCTTTCTCTGCAATCCGAACAACCCGACCGCAAAGCTCATAGAGCCGGAGCTTTTGCTACGCATAGCGGACAGATGCCGCGAGAAGGGCGTGCTGCTCGTGCTCGACGAGTGCTTCAACGGCTTTCTGGACGAGCCGGACAGGCGCTCGTTGCGCCGCTGCCTGCCCGAATACCCGAACCTCGTTATTCTGGGCGCCTTTACGAAAATCTACGGGATGGCGGGGCTCCGCCTCGGCTACTGCTTCAGCTCCGACTTTGAGCTTATAAGGTTGCTCGAGAAGGTCGGGCAGCCCTGGTGCGTGTCCTCGCTTGCCTCCGCCGCGGGGATTGCGGCGCTCGGCGACAGCGAGTACCTAAAGCGCTCGCTCGAGCTTATAAATATAGAGAGGGAGTTTCTCACTATAGGGCTTGAGCGCTGCGGCGTGAAGGTGATAGGGAGCAGCGCGAATTTTATTTTTTTCCTCAGCCCTGTGCCGGATTTGGGGGAGCTTTGCCGCGAAAAGGGCTTCCTCATACGCGACTGCTCGAACTACAGGGGGCTTAAAAAGGGCTACTACCGCATAGCCGTGCGCAGGCGCGAGGAAAATATAAAGCTGCTTGAAGCGATATCTGAAATAATAGCGGGGGCAAAATAAAATGATGCACGTTTATTACGGAGACGGCAAGGGCAAGACTACCGCCGCCCTCGGGCTGGCTCTTCGCGCGGCGGGGCACGGGAAAAAGGTTGTCATAGTCCAGTTCCTGAAAAACTCGCCGACGGGCGAGGAAGCCTCGTTCAGGCTTTTTCCCAACGTCACGCTGCTGCGCGGGAAGGCGGGCGAGGCCTTTACCTTCGCGATGGACGAGGCGGAGGAGCGGGAAACGACGCTTATACACAACTCGAATCTGGAGCGAGCCCTTTCGCTCGTCTGCGGGGGCTCCTGCGACATGCTCATACTCGACGAGGGCATGGACGCCGTTCGCAAGGGACTGGTCGACGAGGCGCTGATAAGGCGCGCAGTCTTCGAGAAGCCCGAAAACGTAGAGCTTGTCGTGACCGGGCACAAGCCCGTGCAGTGGCTGCTCGACGCCGCCGACTATGTGACCGAGATGGTAAAGAAAAAGCACCCCTTCGACAGGGGTATCGCCGCGAGAGAGGGCGTGGAATACTGATTTCTCCGCGCGCCGCGGGCATCAAAGAGGCATAATCTGCATCGTCCCCGCAGGGGGACGATTCAAACTGTCGACAAAGCCCTTTCGGGCTTTGCCGACAAAAAGCTGCATGCAGGTCGCTCAGCCGCTCCCTGCATGAGATGTGTCATTTCCGACGCACATGTCGCCGGAAACGTCGCAATTTGAATCCTTTTGCCGCTGCGGCAAACTCTGCAAGGCTTTTTTCGCAGAAACAGGTTTGTCTACAATCTGCATCGTCCCCGCAGGGGGACGATTTTTGTTTAAATGAATCTGCTCATAAATAAAACATGGGCTGCAGCATACTGCTGCAGCCCTATTAAAATTATGGATAATTGGGGAAAAGTGAGGATGCTTCGCGTTATTTATTAATACATTCCCATGTCGCCGCCTGCGGGCGCCGCCGGGGTCTTGGGCTCGGGCTTGTCGGCCACGAGAGCCTCGGTGGTCAGAACCATCGCGGCGACGGAAGCGGCGTTCTCAAGAGCGCTGCGGCAGACCTTCGTCGGGTCGATTATGCCGGACTCTATCATGTCGCAGTAAGCCTCGTGGGCGGCGTCGAAGCCGAAGTTCTTGTCGCCGGAGCTTACAATCTTCTCTCTTACCTTGTCGAGGATTACAGAGCCCTCGAGACCGGCGTTGGTAGCAATCTGGCGGATGGGCTCCTGGAGAGCGGCGGCGACAATCTTGACGCCGGTTCTCTCGTCGCCCTCGAACTTGTCGAGTATCTTCTCAACAGCAAGCGCTGCGTTGACGTAGACGGTGCCGCCGCCGGGCACGATGCCTTCCTCTACCGCGGCGCGGGTAGCGTTCAGGGCGTCCTCGATTCTCAGCTTCTTCTCCTTCATCTCGGTCTCGGTGGCCGCGCCGACCTTGATGACCGCTACGCCGCCGGAGAGCTTGGCAAGACGCTCCTGCAGCTTCTCTTTATCGTATTCGGAGGTGGTGATTTCAATCTGCTTGCTGATCTGGTTGGCTCTGGCCTTAATCTTCTCCGGATCGCCGGCGCCGTCGACGATGATGGTGTTCTCCTTGTTGACCTTAACCTGACGGGCGGAACCGAGCATGGAGATATTGACATCCTTGAGCTCCATGCCGAGATCGGAGGAGATGAACTGGGCGTTCGTGAGGATTGCGATATCCTGGAGCATTTCCTTGCGCCTGTCGCCGAAGCCGGGGGCCTTTACGCAGACGCAGGTGAAGGTGCCGCGCAGCTTGTTGAGTATGATTGTGGCAAGGGCCTCGCCCTCTACGTCCTCGGCGATGATGAGGAGCTTGCGGCTCTCCCTGACAATCTGCTCAAGCAGCGGCAGCAGGTCCTGGATGTTGCTTATCTTCTTGTCGGTTACAAGGATGTAGGGGTTGTCGAGAACAGCTTCCATCTTCTCGCTGTCGGTTATCATGTAGGGGGTAATATAGCCGCGGTCGAACTGCATTCCTTCGACAACTTCGCTGTAGGTCTCGGCGGTCTTGGACTCCTCGACGGTGATGACGCCGTTCTTGGATACCTTCTCCATAGCCTCGGCTATGAGCTTGCCGATGACCTCGTCGCCGGAGGAAATGGTGCCGACGCGCGCGATGTCCGCTGTGCCTTTAACGGGCTGGGAGCAGGCCTTGATGGCGTTGACGGCCTCTTCGACTGCCTTCTGGATGCCGCGGCGCATGACCATCGGGTTGGCTCCGGCTGCGACGTTCTTCATGCCCTCGCGAATCATGGCCTGGGCAAGAAGGGTGGCGGTGGTCGTACCGTCGCCGGCTACGTCGTTGGTCTTGGAGGCGACTTCCTTGAGAAGGCTTGCGCCCATGTTCTCAAACGGGTCCTCGAGCTCGATTTCCTTCGCTATGGTAACACCGTCGTTGGTGATAAGAGGCGAGCCGTATTTCTTGTCAAGCACCACGTTGCGGCCCTTCGGTCCGAGCGTGATTTTCACGGTATCCGCGAGATGATTGATTCCGCGCTCCAGGGCACGGCGGGCGTCTTCGTTATAGATAAGCATTTTTGCCATGTTGATTTTTACCTCCTGATGTTGTTTCTCTTGTTTATCTGTGCAAGCAAATTACTCGACGATTGCCAAGATATCGGACTGACGGACTATTGTATATTCAGTTCCATCTATCTTAACCTGCGTTCCGGAATACTTCCCGGTAATGACCTTGTCGCCGACTTCCACGGTCATTTCAACCTCGTGTCCGTCGACAACGCCGCCGGGGCCGACAGCGATGACTTCAAACACCTGAGGCTTCTCCTGAGCGGAAGAGGTGAGTATAATGCCGCCCTTTGTCGTCTCCTCAGCCTCAACCTGTTTCAAGATTACTCTGTCTGCCAATGGAACGAGTTTCATGCGTATACCTCCTGATATTATTTGTATTGTTTATTGGTTTCTAATTTCTGTTATCGTGCTAATTGCGTTAGCACTCTTAATGCCGGAGTGCTAACGCAATTGTAATAATAAGTCATGCGACTAAATTTTGCAAGAGGTTTTTTCAAAAAAATAAAAAAATTATTGTAAATTTTTTGTTACCAACGGCTTCCGCGCGGAAAAAAGAAGCGAAGGGCGGAAGGTGCGACTTTAAAGTCGGCGACCGTATCCTCCATAAGCTCCCCGTCTATGTTAATCACCATTTTCTCACGGCTTTCGACGAGGAGGGAGGGGCCCCGGTGGTAGGTCACGATGTCAGCGGGAAGCTCCTTGTATCTGCCGTTTTTGTATTTGCCTATGAGCCTTGCGAAGGTAATGCGCGGGACCTTCCTGACAATGAGGAAATCGAGCTGGCCGTCGTCGGGCTGCGCGTCCGGTACGGGGTTGAAGCCTCCGCCGTAGTAGCGGCCGTTGCAGGCGCAGATGAGGCAAAACTCGCCCTCAAATACGGTGTCGCCCAGCTTTACCCTGAGGGGGCTGGCGATGCCCTTTATAAAGTTTACCAAAGTTGAGAAAATATATGCACGACGGCCGGAAATTAAAGGAAGGTGCGAATACTTATGCACGTCGGTGCCTATGCGCGCGTCGATTCCGACCGAGCAGATGTTTATGCTGTAGCGCCCGTTGCAGCTTATAAGGTCGACCTTGCGCTCCTCGCCCTCGAGAAGCTCCTCGAAGCTTTCAAAGCGCACGGCATCGGCGCCGAAGATTCTGCAGAAATCGTTGCCCGTGCCCATGGGGTAGTGGGTGAGAGCGACGTTGGGAAGCCCCGCCGCCCCGTTTACGCACTCGTTGAGCGTGCCGTCCCCGCCGCAGGCGTAGACTCGCATCTCCTCGCCGTCCAGCGCGCGCTCCCTTATCGCCGCGCAGGCGTCCATCGGACCCTTGGTCACATAAATCTCGTAAGTCTCGCCGGGCCTTTTTTCCATCGCGCTTCGGATGAGGCGGCTCACAGGCTCGGTCTTGTTTGTCCCGCCCGCCACAGGGTTTATAATAAACAGATGTTTCATCTCATTCACCGTCTAAAAATACATAAAAAGCTCGCATTTTATCATGCCGTTGTATAGCTTCCGCTTCCTGTCGGCTCTTTTGCCGAAGACGCTCTCAAAATCTTCATGGGAGGTCAGAAGGTAGAGCTTCCAGCCCTCGAGCGCGCGGAAAGTATTTCCGAAGGCCCGGTAGAGCTCCTCGGCCTCCCTCTTTTCCATTATCCGCTCGCCGTAGGGCGGGTTTGTCACTATAAGCCCGCCCGGGGTTTCGCGCTTAAATTGCCTTGCGTCGGCGACATCGAATTTCACGATGTCCGAAACGCCGGCGCGCTGCGCGTTTGACCTTGCAATCTCTATGCTCTTTCCGTCTATGTCGCCGCCCCAGATTCGGTACTCGCCGCTAAACTCGCGCGCCCTCGCCGCCTCGCGCTCTGCTTCCCAGACGGATTTCGGAATAAGCGGCCAGCTCTCCGCCTCGAAGCGGCGGTTTAAGCCGGGGGCCCTGTTTTTTGCTGCGAAGGCCGCCTCGATGACAATCGTGCCCGAGCCGCAGAAGGGGTCGGCTAACTGCTCTCTCCCGCGGTAGCGAGCGAGCCTCACCATCGCCGCGGCGAGCGTTTCGCGCAGCGGCGCTGCGTTGCCTACGGGCCTGTAGCCGCGCTTGTGCAGCCCCGCGCCGCTGGTGTCAAGGTAGAGGGAGACCTTGTCCTTCATCAGCATAAAGCTAATCTGGTATTTAGGCCCCGTTTCCTCAAACCATGAGATTTTGTACTTAGCCTTCAGCCTCTCCACCACTGCCTTCTTGACTATCGCCTGGCAGTCTGGGACCGAGAAGAGCTTCGAGTTCAGCGAGTGGCCCTTGACCGGGAAGGCCCCGTCCTTCGGGATGAAGTCTTCCCAGGGCAGCGCCTTTGTCCCCTCGAAAAGCTCCTCGAAGCTGCGCGCCTCAAACTCGCCGAGGAGTATCTGGACCCTCTCGGCGCAGGCGAGATTGATGTTCGCCCTTGCGATTAGCTCGGCACCGCCGCTAAAGAGCACCCGGCCGTTTTCCGCCCGGACGTCCCCGGCGCCGAGCCTTTTCAGCTCGTCGGACACCAGGCTCTCCAGCCCGAAGAGGCAGGGGGCCGACAGTTTAATCTCCATTTCGATTGCGCCTTTCTTAGACATTTCTATTTATAATACTGCACATTGTATAAAAAATACCTGCAAGTCGCAAGAAGGTAGCAATATTTAGGTCAAAAACCACAATTTTATAGGGCAATCGGCGTCCAAATTTAAAAATATCAAAATATTGTACTACAAATTCTAGAAATAAAGTATTAAAATTATATAACAGCCGTTGAGGCAAAGCAAAAGGGAGGTTTTTTCTTTGAAAAAGCTAGGTTCTTTCTTATACTCTATCTTCGCTGGCGCCTGTATTGGAATCGGAGGCACTATATATCTTTCGCTTGACAATAAAATAGCCGGCGCCATATTCTTCGCTCTGGGACTTTTTACAATATGCGTTAACGGCTTCAATCTTTTCACCGGCAAGGTGCCCTATCTCTTTGAAAACAAGCCCTCTTACCTTGGCTTCCTGGGCAGCGTCTGGCTCGGTAATCTGATTGGAGCAGGCGCCGTCGGCTACCTCGTTCGCGCAACGCGCATAGCCGGCATCGCCGAAAAGGCCGTGACGCTCTGCACGACGAAGCTGAACGACAATCTTCTGAGCATCTTTATACTCTCGTTCTTCTGCGGAATACTGATGTTCATAGCCGTGGACAATTACAGGAACAACCCGAACGATTTCGGAAGATACATAGGAATCTTCACATGCGTTCCGGTATTCATCCTCTGCAGCTTTGAGCACTGCGTTGCGAACATGTACTACTTCTCCGTCGCCAACATGTGGGGCGGAAAGACCCTTCTTTACATGATAGTCATGACGCTCGGCAACGGCGTGGGCGGAGTCGTCTTCCCCGTCGTCAGGCAGATGAAGCGCAAAGCGGAGGCCGAGGAGCCTGTCACGGCAGGCAAGCGCTAAAACAGTACCAGTCTTCTTCATTGCGGGTTTCGATTATTCGAAGCCCGCTTTTTATTAGCGCGTCTCTGACCTCGTCCTGGCGGCCCTCTATTATTCCGGAGCAGACAAAGCGCCCGTTCTCGGCAAGCCAGGCTCGAGCGTCCTTTGCAAGCGCGATTATCACGTCCGCGACTATGTTGGCGCAGATAAGCTCGTACTTTGCTTCGCCTATGATTTTTCTTAGTTTATGGTCTTTTAATACGTCCCCGGCGTAGACCTTGAATCTCTCGGCCCCGATGCCGCTTAAGGCCGCGTTGCTGAGGGCGGTGTCGGGCGCCTTCGGGTCTATGTCGCAGCCGAGGGCGCTCCCGCAGCCGAGCAGCAGGGCGGCTATGGCGAGGATTCCGCTTCCGCAGCCGAGGTCGAGGACCTTCTTCCCGGGGCCCGCGTATTTTTCAATCTCCTCAAGGCACATGCGCGTGGTCGCGTGCGAGCCGGTGCCGAATATCATCCCCGGGTTTAAGCGCAGCACGACGCGCCCTTCGTGCGGGGGTATTTCCTCCCATTCGGGAACAATTAGGAGCTTTCTGCCTATCTCCATCGGGCGGTAATATTTCTGCCAGTTGTTCTCCCAGTCCTCCTCGCGCACCGGAGCAACGCTCAGGCTCAGCCCCGCCTTCGAGATTTCCGAGCGGATGCTTTCAAGGAGGCTGCGCCCCTGCTCGTCGTCCGATAGGTAGAACTTTACGCGGCTTACACCCTCCTTTTCGCGGAGGAGCTCCTCGTCGACATAGTCCCAGTATTCGCGGTTTTCCTTAAGGAAGGTCTCGAAATCGGACTGGTCCTCAATCACCAGCCCGCCGGCCCCAAGGCCGTCGAGAAGGGAGCAGAGCCAGTCTAAATCCACGTTTTCCGCGTTCACCGTAACTTCAAGCCAGTTCATCGCCAATCCAGTCCTTTCGCGGCAGGTTAAGGGCGCCTGATGGGCGCCTAAACGCCGATTCCGATAGAAGTTTTTGAGGCTTTCGGCGGAATATTCAAAAAGGCTGCCGGACTTGCGCCGACAGCCGCCCTAACAATTCTATCCTAGCGCCTTTTTTTGTCAAGGTCTATTCGCACAAAACCGAGGTCACGCGAAGATATTGTCTCTCCGGTCTCGTCGTCAATCTCCAGTTCCTCGACCCTGCCCCAGATTTCGTCCTTCATGCGCTCGGCGATATATTTCTCCTCTCCGACCATTTTCACCCACGCGTCGTGCTCGAGGAGATAATACTTGCAGCCGCGCTGCTCCTTAACGCCGACAACCTTGTATATATAATCTCCCGAATACTCCACGGGCGATTCGTCTAGATAAGCGCTGTGCACTACTGAACGCTTCATCAAATGGAATAACCTCCTGCTTAACGCCGGTCGGGCGATTATTGATTGAGTGTCCATATTCGAGCCGAGTTTTTAACGACCCTGCGCGAAACTCTCCATTGATTGTATGTAATGGGTTAAAGTAACTTAAAGTATAAACTATCCGGCTGCCCGATGTCGAGGGAAAACTATTGAATTTGCAAAACCTCGAAAAAATGTACATAAAACGCATGAACCGATTCAAATTTCACAAAACAAAAACGCCCCCTGCGGGGGGCGTTGTCTGCGCCGAAGGTTATGCAAGGCACATCCTGTCCATGTATTCCTTAATCTTGGCGTCGACTATGGGATTCGGATAAGGGATGCCCATTTCGCTTGCGCGCTGCTGGGAGTACTGCTGCTCCGGGGTGGAGAAGCGGTTCTCCGAGAAGTCGCCGCTCATTATCTGCTTTTTGTACTGGAAGGGCGTCTTTTTGTACATCTCCTTGAAGCTCTTGTAGAAGGATTTGGCGTTCGGGAAACCGTTGTCGAGAGCAATTTCCACCATCGACTTGTCGGTGTGGTTCAGGTCGGCGACCGCGCTCCTGAGGCGAAGCCGCGTCAGGCACTCGTGAAATCCGACGCGGACCTTGGACTTGAAAAGGTGCGATATATAGGCGGGGTTGTAGTTGCCGACTCTTGCGACGTCCTGAAGCGTTATGTTGCTTTTATAGTTGTTTCTTATATATTCGAGTATGCTGTCGAATGTATACAGGCGCTGCTCTCCGAGGCCGGCCTTGAAGTAGTCGGGCGGGAAATCCCTCATCAGCATCGAGGCGAAGAGGTAATAGGCCCCTTCTATGTCCAGCAGGTTGTCGTCGGTCATGCCGCGATTCATAAGGTATGCGGTCAGTCCGCGTATTCTGTTGAACCTGTCCTCGTAGCGGTTTTCGTCGGTGGTCCTGCAGTCAAACAGGAGAGCGTCGAAATTGTCGGTGTTGCGCCTGAAAATCACCGGGTCGAAGACAACGACCGACGCAAGGCAAGGGCCGCCTCTCAGCGCCATCGCGGAGTATTCGTAGTTCGGATTGATGAGGAGCACGTCGTCCTCCTTCATCGTCGTGACATTGCCGTGGACGGTAATCTCAATTTCGCCTTTCAGCAGAATGATAAGGGTCATATTGTCGCGCCAGAGCAGATTGTGCCTCTTTATCTCCTGTACGAACTGGCAGAAGTAAATGTCGCGCTGCGGCTGGTCGTAAAACTGGCTGTAATACAGCTTTTCCTGTTTCTCCGGCTTTTCCGGTGTTTCCGGCTTATCCAGTTTTTCCAGCTTATCCGGTTTTTCCAGCTTCTCCTCCATGCCCTTACCTCTTTCCTAATTATATATTGTTCAGTTCTCGGTAATACTATCATAAAAAATTAACGCTTTCAACACGAAAAACCTGCATTTTTTAATAATTTGGCATTTTTGTATTGTTTAATTATTTCCATTCGTTTTTTCAGGGGGAAACAGCCGTTTTTTAAGCTCTGCCTTACAGTTTGCATGTGTAAACAGCACAAGCGGGTGGAAGCATATGGATGTATTTAACATATTTAGGAATGTCTGTACTTAAAAAAGGACACAAAAAATCCCGGAGGCTCAGGGCTCCGGGATTTTTATGCAGCCCTATGTATTTTTTACTCCTTCACTTTCACGGCGTTAATCCATTTGCCGGAATTAAAGCGCAGGAGTATGAGGAGGTAGCGCAGAACCTGGTCGACGCCCATCGAAAGCCAGCCGCCGATAAGGCCCCACTTGAATATGTAGATGAATACGGCGGCGGAGATGGGACGGACTATCATAACCGTAATCAGGTATATCACCGCCGTGGACTTTGTGTCGCCCGCACCGCGCAAGACTCCCGCGAGGATGTACTGCGAGGCCTGGAAGGGCTGGTAGAAAGCAAGAATCCTGAGAATTGTCACGCCGCTTGCAAGCACCATATCCCAGTGCGGGTCGCCCCTGTCAAGGTACAGCGATATGAGCAGCCTGCCTCCAAAGAAGAATAAAAGCCCTGTTGCAATCGCAAGGCCCATTCCGACCCTGCGGCAGCGCACGCTGTAAGCCTGGGCCATATCGGAGCGCTTTTTGCCGATGCACTGGCCGACCAGAGAGGTGACGGCCACCTGGCAGCCCTCTATGCTGACGAAGGAAAGCTGCATGATGTTCACGCAGATTTGGTGAGTGGCGAGCATGACGGTGCCGAGGTTTGCAATCATTATCGAGTACGCGACCATGCCGACGCGCATGACCGTGCGCTCCACCATTACCGGAAAACCGATCGTTGATATATGGCCGAGTGCCTCCCAGTCGGGTTTTATGTTCTTGAGCGAAAGGTACAGATAGCCGTTTTTCCTGGTTATTTTAACGAAGGCCATAATCATCGCGACGGCCTGCCCGAGCACTGTGGCAAGCGACGCGCCCGCGACGCCGAGCATCGGCGCGCCGAGGTTTCCGTAGATAAGTACCCAGTTGAAAAACACGTTGACAATATTGGCGACCGTGTTGTATATAAGAGCCGAGCTTGAGTTGCCGACGCCGCGGAGCACGGCCGTTATCGTCGAGGTCAGGGCCAGGGTGATGAAGCCGGCCGCCTGTATCTTAAGGTACTTCGCCGCCTCGATTAGCACAAGCTCCTCTTTGGCGCCCATGAACTTTACGATGGGCTTTGAGAAAATAAAAAAGAGCGCCGAGACGATTATGCCAATTACAAAGGTGAGCAGGAGGGACTGCCTTACTATGCCGTTGGCTTTCTCCCTGCTGCCGGCGCCCTTGTACCTTGCGACCATGGCGGTTGCGCCGACGTTTATGGCCATGATAAAGGATATGAGGAAAAATCTGGGCTGAGCTGAAAGGCCGACCGCGGAAATTGCCCAGGTACCGAGTTTGCCAATCATCATCTGGTCCGCCATCGAAGCCGCCTGGTTCAGGAACAGCTCGAGTATGGCGGGCCACGCGATTATCGCTATGTCGCGGTAAAGTCCCCCCGACGAGACCCCTTCGGGGAGCGTTTTGCTCTGTCTCCACTTTTTTATGTCGGTGTCGAGCTTCTCCCCCGGGGAGAGATTGTCGAGCGAAATCCTGGGCGGGGCCTTTATTTTTTCCATTGTGCCTGCCTCGCCGTTCAGTTCAAGACCCCCTTAAAAAATGACCCAATTTGTTAACTTATTATTACAATCTTTGTTGCGGCCGATTTTTAATTCTATTCTTTTCGGGCTGAAAAGTCAAGTTCAGGACTGTTGACAAAGAATTTGCCTAGTGATAATATAACAGCACACGCCGCTGTGGCGGAATTGGCAGACGCCCGGGACTTAAAATCCCGTGATGCCATGCATCGTACCGGTTCGAGCCCGGTCAGCGGCACCATACTAAGATAGACGGACAGCCTGTTCGCTATCCGTCTATCTGTTACTTAGCTGCGAAGGAGCAGCTACATTTTATTTTTACTTCTTGTCAACCTCTGCCATATATTCCACAAGCTTCAACAGCATGTTTGCGTACCCGTACTCGTTGTCGTACCAGGCGACAACCTTTACGAAGGTGTCGGTTAGCGCTATTCCCGCGCTGGCGTCGAATATCGCGCCTCTCGGGTCGCCGATAAAGTCGGAGGAGACCAGCGGCTCCTCGGTGTAGCCCAGGATGCCCTTGAGCTCGCCCTCGCTGGCCCTCTTCATCGCCTCGCAGATTTCCTTGTAGGTGGCGGGCTTTTTGAGGTTGACCGTCAGGTCCACCACCGAAACGTCGAGCGTCGGAACGCGCATCGACATGCCGGTGAGCTTTCCGTCCAGCTCGGGTATTACCTTGCCTACGGCCTTGGCGGCTCCGGTGGACGAGGGAATGATGTTGGCCGAGGCCGCTCTTCCGCCTCTCCAGTCCTTTCTCGAGGTGCCGTCGACTACCTTCTGGGTCTGCGTTGCCGAGTGGACCGTAGTCATGAGGCCTTCAGCTATCCCAAAGTTGTCGTTTAGTACCTTGGCTATGGGCGCAAGGCAGTTTGTCGTGCAGGAGGCGTTCGACACCACCTTCATGTCGGGAGAGTAGCTCTTGTGGTTGACTCCCATAACGAACATCGGCGCGTCCGCCGGGGCGGAGATAATGACCTTCTTTGCGCCGTGGTTGAAATGGCCCTCGCAGTCCTTGACCTTTGTGAATTTTCCGGTGGACTCTATAACGTACTCAGCCCCGACCTCATCCCACGGGATGTCAGCCGGGTTCTGCACCTTGAATGTACGTATTCTCTTTCCGTTAACGATTAAATGGTTTTCGTCGTGACCGACTTCTCCGGTGAATGTGCCGTGCATCGTGTCGTATTTAAACAGATAAGCCATGTACTCAGGGTCCGAGGTGCCGTTGATGCCTACGAATTCTATGTTATCGTTGTCTATCCCGGCGCGAAGGACAAGTCGGCCAATCCTGCCGAACCCGTTAATGCCAACTTTGATACCCATCATTAACCTCCAAATTATTTACAAATAATTTACAAATAATTTAGCAAATAATCTATCAATAATATTCTACTCCTTTTTTGAACAAATTTCAATAGAATGTGTTTATTGCAAAAATAATGCCCCTGCCGACAAGCTTTTTGTTGTAGGAAGTTTATAATTTCATAATATTTTTTTGGTAAATGTAGAAACATATGATTGGAAATATTTACAGACAATAAGGGATATTCTGGGGTGCTTCATGACAGAACATATTTCAGATTTCAATAATTTTCTAAATCTCCTGTCTCAGTCTTCCGACGCCGTCGTCGTTGAAAGGGACAGAGAGATTGTAATGATGAACGACTCTGCAAAAAAGCTCTTTGCCCATATGCCGGAATCCTTCCCCAGCGGCATAAGCGAGCTTCTGCCGCAGGACCTTCTCGAGTCTAGAGCGGAGTGCGGCAGCGGCTACAAAGAGATAGGCGGAAAACCGTACTATATTTCCATGCATCTAATAAAAGACTGCAGGGTTTTCACCTTCCTCCCGGAAGAGTTTGACGACAGCGGCGATTTTGACTATCTCTCGACCGTCAACGAGGCGATAAGGACTCCGCTCGCCACGCTGTCTTCGGCGGCGAGCATCATGCTGCCGATTGTGGAAAGCTCAGGCAACGAAACCCTGTCGAAAAGCCTTGCGATGATATACAAAAATTATTTTAAACTGCTGCGCATTTCGAACAATATCGCTGGATTCAACGAGATGAAGATGCGCAGCACAAAGCTTAATCTGAAAAACGTCGACCTCCTGGCGCTCTGCCGCAACCTTGTCAACACCGTCTCACTTCTGACAAAGGAGCGCGGCGTGCGAATCTGGTTCAGTACGAACCTCAAGAGTGCGGATTTATACGCTGATTTTGACAAGCTCGAATACGTCCTGCTGAACCTCCTGTCAAACAGCCTGAATCACACCGGGATAGGCGATGACATAAGCGTATCGGTCTCAGGCGCCGGGGGGTTTTATATCGTGACCGTATCGGATACCGGAACGGGGATACCCGCTTCGGCGATGTCCACGATATTCGAGCCGCGGATAAAGAAAAAGAGACTCGACGACCTTGAACGCGGCCTGGGCATGGGGCTTGCCTACTCCCGGCACATCATATCGGCCCACGGTGGCTCGATGGTTCTTGAAAGCAGGGAAGGAGAGGGCACGACCGTCAGGTTCACCCTCCCCAAAACGAAGGATATGGATAAGCTCGCCGAAGCTCCCATCAGGTACGGGGAGCTCGGCATAATACCGGTGCTCACGGAGCTGTCCGACATACTCTCTCTGGACTGTTTTGAGGCAAAATACCTCGACTGAAAAAACATCGGCCCGCGACGGGCGTTTTGAAGCAAAACTCCATGAACGAGAAAACAGCGGCACCCCGCATGGGGTGCCGTTTATAATTATCCTCGTTTTTTGGCTTGATAAACGCAAATCGGGGAGAGGGTCCAAACCCTCTCCCCGTGAGTTTTAATTGTCCGAGTTTTTGCGCTCGTACATCTCCTTCTGCGCAAGGAGCTTCTGGTACTTGAGCTTTGCGTTCTTTTCTGCCTGCTCGAACAGCTCCTTGGCCCTCTCCGGGAAGCTGCGCATGAGGGAGCTGTAGCGGACCTCGTTCATTATGAAGTCGTAGTAGCTTGCCGTCGGCTCCTTGCTGTCTATTATCAGCGGGTTCTTGCCCTCTGCCTCGAGTCTCGGGTCGAAGCGGAAGATGTTCCAGTAGCCCGCCTCCACGGCCTGCTTCTCGGTGAGTATGGACCTGCCCATACCGTTCTTGGAGCCGTGGTTGATGCAGGGAGCATAGGCTATGATGAGGGAAGGCCCGTCGTAGGACTCGGCCTCGATTATGGCCTTGAGCGTCTGCAGGTAGTTTGCGCCCAGCGCGACCTGAGCGACGTAGACGTAGCCGTAGGACATCGCTATCTGGGCAAGGTCCTTCTTCTTCGTGCCCTTGCCGGCCGCGGCGAACTGGGCGACCTGGCCGAGCTGCGAGGCCTTGGAGGCCTGGCCGCCGGTGTTGGAGTAGACCTCGGTGTCAAATACGAGGACGTTTACGTTCTCGCCGCTTGCAAGCACATGGTCAAGGCCGCCGTAGCCGATGTCGTAGGCCCAGCCGTCTCCGCCGAAAATCCAGATGGAGGGCTTGACGAAGAGGTCGCGCATCTCGTAGAGGGACTTGTTGACCGGGCAGTCTTTCTCCGTCATTCTCTTCTCAAGCGCCGCGACGAGCTTCTTGGCCGCAACCTTCGAGCCCTCGGCGTCGTCGAATACCGCGAGCCACTCCTTGGCGGCCTGCCTGAGCTCCTCGCTCTGGGTGTTGGCGACTATATCCTCGGCTATCTCCTTGGCCTTCAGGCGGCGCTGCTTTGTCGCGACGGCCATGCCGTAGCCGAACTCGGCGTTGTCCTCGAACAGGGAGTTGGCCCAGGCCGGACCCCTGCCTTCCTTGTTGACGGTGTAGGGTGTGCTCGGCGCGCTGCCGCCCCAGATGGAGGAGCAGCCGGTCGCGTTGGCGATATACATTCTGTCGCCGAACAGCTGGGTGACGAGCTTCGCGTAGGGCGTTTCGCCGCAGCCAGCGCAGGCGCCGGAGAACTCAAGCAGCGGCTTTCTGAACTGCGAGCCCTTGATGGAATCGACCTTGAAGGGCAGCTCCTTGTCGGAAACCTTCTGCTCCGCGTAGTCGAAGTTCTTCTGCTCCTTAAGCTGCTCTTCGGCCGGCTTCATAACGAGAGCCTTGTTCTTGGCGGGGCAGACGTTGGCGCAGACGCCGCAGCCCGTGCAGTCGTAGGCCGAAATCGCGATTGCGAAGGCGTAGTCCTCGCAGCCCTTGCCTATCATCTTGACGGACTTGAAGCCCTCGGGAGCGTTATTAAGCTCCTCCTTGCTGAGAGCGAAGGGGCGGATGACCGCGTGCGGGCAGGACAGCGAGCACTGTGTGCACTGTATGCAGTTTTCGGGTATCCACTCGGGAATGTCCACGGCTATGCCGCGCTTTTCGAAGGCTGCCGTGCCCTGGGGCAGGGTGCCGCGGGCTGTATCCATAAAGGTGGAAACAGGCAAGCTGTCGCCGCGCATGTGGTTGACGGGTATGAGCACTTCCTCGACGTATTTCTTGAGCGCGGGCCTGCTGCTCTCGACCTCTACCTTGTGCGCCGTGTCCTCGGCGTTCTTCCAATCATCGGGAACCTTGAGCTCCTTGACCTCCTTAAGACCCGCGTCCACCGCGGCGAGGTTCATCTTGACGACCGCGTCGCCCTTGTGTCCGTAGGTTGCGACGATGGCGTCCTTCATGTATTTCACGGCGTCGTCAATCGGGATGATGTTGGCAAGCTTGAAGAAGGCCGCCTGCAGGATTGTGTTGGTGCGCCCGCCGAGTCCGAGCTCCTTTGCGACCCTGATGGCGTCGCAGACGTAGACCTTTATATTGTTGTTGGCTATATGGCGCTTTGCCGCCGCGGGGAGGCGCCTGCCGAGCTCCTCGACGTCCCAGTGGCAGTTGATGAGGAAGGTTCCGCCGGGCTTGATGTCCTGAGCGATGTCGAATTTCTCAATATAAGAGGGGTTATGGCAGGCCACAAAGTCGGCCTTGTTGACGTAGTAGGTGGATTTTATGGGCTTGTCGCCGAAGCGCAGGTGCGATATGGTCACGCCGCCGGACTTCTTCGAGTCGTACTGGAAGTAGGCCTGGACGTATTTGTTGGTATGGTCGCCGATAATCTTGATGCTGTTCTTGTTCGCGCCGACGGTGCCGTCCGAGCCGAGGCCCCAGAACTTGCAGGAAATCGTGCCCGCGGGGGTGGTGTCGGGCTCCTCGGTAATCGGCAGCGAGAGGTTCGTCACATCGTCGACTATGCTGATGGTGAAGCGGTTCTTCGGCTGCTCCGCCTTGAGGTTGTTGTATACGGAGATAATCGCGCCGGGGGTCGTGTCCTTGCTGCCGAGCCCGTAGCGGCCGCCGACTATCGTGGCGCCCTCAAACTTCGTGCCGCGCAGCGCGGTGACGACGTCCAGATAGAGAGGCTCGCCGATGGAACCGGGCTCCTTTGTCCTGTCGAGGACAGCGATGGATTTGACGGTCTCGGGCAGGGCCGCAATGAGGTGCGCCGCGCTGAAGGGGCGGTAGAGGTGTACGGTTACAAGGCCGACCTTCTCGCCTCTTGCGTTGAGGTAGTCGACGACCTCCTCGATTGTCTGGCAGACCGAGCCCATGGCGATGATGACCCGCTCCGCGTCAGGCGCTCCGTAGTAGTTGAAGAGCCTGTAATTGGTCCCGATTTTCGCGTTGACCCTGTTCATGTACTCCTCGACGACGGCGGGGAAGGCAAAGTAGGTAGAGTTGCAGGCCTCCCTGTGCTGGAAGAAGGTGTCGGGGTTCTCGGCCGAGCCGAAGAGGCGGGGATTTGCGGGGCTGTTCGCGCGGGCGCGGAAGGCGGCCAATGCGTCCTTGTCCAGCAGCTCCTCGAGGTCCTCGTAGTCCCAGACCTCTATCTTCTGCTGCTCGTGGGAGGTGCGGAAGCCGTCGAAGAAGTTGAGGACGGGCAGGCTCCCCTTAATCGAGGAAAGGTGGGACACGGCGCCGAGGTCCATGACCTCCTGCGGGCTCGAGCAGGCCATCATCGCATAGCCCGTCGCGCGGCAGGCCATAACGTCAGAATGGTCGCCGAAAATCGACAGAGCGTGCGTGGCCACGGCGCGGGCGGAAACGTGGATGACGTTGGGCGTCTGCTCGCCTGCAATTTTATACATGTTCGGTATCATCAGGAGCAGACCCTGCGAGGCGGTGAAGGTGGTGGTGAGCGCGCCGGCTACGAGCGAGCCGTGAACGGCGCCCGCGGCGCCGCCCTCGGACTGCATCTCAACTACCCTGACCGGCTGACCGAAGATGTTCTTCTTGCCCTCGGCCGACCATTTGTCGACCAGCTCTGCCATAACGGACGAAGGCGTAATCGGGTAGATGGCGGCAACTTCCGTAAAGGCATAAGCCACATGGGCGGCGGCTGTATTACCGTCCATAGTTTTCAGTTTTCTTGCCATAGTTTCCTCCTTTGGTTGCTCGAAAGCGATATTTTGAAGTATTGCCTTATTTTACAATATACCAGCGTATATTCTATCATCTTGCACCCGCATTGTAAATCGTAAACAAGCACATATTTGCATTCTTTTGCAAAGACCTTCTAAAAAAATTGCACATATCGGAAAGTGGTGCTATTATATTTTTCAAGGCAAAGATTAGCAAACAGCGGGAAAATCGCAGCGGCTCTGCGCCCGCCTGCCTGCGCCCGTCAGGCTCTCCGCCCCCTTAAATCCGGAGCCTGTAAAGCGAAAAACTTTACCGGGTATCTGAAACTCATGGCGGCGGGGGACTTGCATATCCGGCATGCCTTTGCCGCCCTGCTGAAAAAACGGCAGGAGAATGACGTCTCTATCCGGCGGGACCTGACCGGGCGCGGATGCCCGGCGGTCTAAGCCTATAACTATCGGCTAAAAGGAGGCGCCCCCATGGTCACAAAGGTCCGTTCACTCGGCCTGAATGGAATAAGCGGCTATGAGGTCTCCGTCGAGTGCTTCCTGTCCGGCGGACTTCCGGCCTTTGAGATAGTCGGCCTGCCCGACGCCGCGGTGCGCGAGGCCAGAGAGCGCGTGCGCGCCGCGGTGAAAAACTGCTCGCTCAAGTTTCCGGTGAGCCGCATCACCGTAAACCTTGCGCCCGCCGACACGAAAAAGGCGGGGACGGTTTACGACCTGCCGGTGCTGATTGGGATACTCGCCGCCTCCGGCGATATAAAGAGCATACCCGAGGACGCGGCCTTCTTCGGGGAGCTTTCGCTCGCGGGCGAGCTGCGCCCCGTGCCCGGCGCCCTGCCGATGGCGCTCGCCGCCAAAAGGCTCGGAATAAAAAAGCTCTTCGTGCCCGAGGAAAACGCCGCCGAGGCGAGCTTCGCCGAGGGCCTCCTTGTATACCCTGTGCCTGATATACATAAGCTGCTGAAGCATCTCGAGGGCTCGCTTGAGATAGAGCCGGCCAGAACGCCCGAGTTTTCGGCCGAGGTTCAAAACCTGCCCGATTTTGCGGACGTGAAGGGACAGTTTGCGGCAAAACGGGCCCTTGAAATCGCTGCCGCGGGAGGGCATAATGTACTCATGAGCGGGCCGCCGGGGGCGGGCAAGAGCATGCTCGCAAAGCGCCTGCCCGGGATTCTGCCCGACATGAGCCTTCAGGAGGCGCTGGAAACGACCGAAATATACTCGGTGATGGGCCTGACCAGCCGCGAAAACCCGATTATAACCACAAGGCCCTTCCGCAGCCCCCATCACACGGTCTCGGCCGTGGCGCTCTCGGGCGGCGGCACAAATCCCAAGCCAGGAGAGATTTCGCTATCGCACAACGGCGTGCTTTTCCTGGACGAGCTTCCCGAGTTTCGGCCCGACACGCTGGAGGTCTTAAGGCAGCCCATGGAGGACGGGCGGGTGACAATCTCCCGCGCCTCGGGCGGGGCGACCTACCCGAGCCGCTTCATGCTCGTCTGCGCGATGAACCCCTGCAAGTGCGGCTGGTACGGCTATGAGCGCTGCACCTGCTCGGAGGCCTCGGTGAGGCGCTACCATGAGCGCATCTCCGGCCCGCTTCTAGACAGAATCGACATCTTCGTCGACGTGCCGCCGCTGGAGTTCGAGGAGCTGTCACAGAAGGGCGGCGGCGAGCCCTCTGCCCTGATACGCAGGAGGGTCAACGCCGCAAGGGAGAGGCAGCGAAAAAGGGGAGTCGAGAGCAACGCCTCCATGCCGCTTGCAGCCCTGCGCGAGTTTTGCGTTCTAAGCGAGGAGTGCACAAGGCTCATGCAGAGCGCCTACGAAAGGCTCGGCCTTTCGGCAAGGTCCTACGACCGCATACTGCGCGTCGCGAGGACCATAGCGGACCTTGAGGGAGAGGAGAACATCCTCCCGCACCATCTTTCCGAGGCTATCCAGTATAGAAGCATGGTTTTCGAGGAAGAAAAATAGAAATAATATTTTTGTTCGACAAAATATAGCAGTAAAATATTGGAAAAATTCTTATAATTTAAGGAGATTTTAGCAATTGAACGACATAATCCTGCTAAAACTAGGCGAACTAGTGCTCAAGGGTCAGAACAGGAGATACTTTGAGCAGCGGCTTATTTCCAATATAAACCGGAGAATCGAAGCCTTCGGGAGATTCCGCATCTACTCCGTGCAGTCCACAATTTACGTCGAGCCGCTAGACGACGACTGCGACATGGACGAAACCTTCGAAGCTCTGAAGCAGGTGTTCGGCATCGCTTCGCTCTCGCGTGCCGCCGCCTGCGAGAAGAGGGCCGAGGCCATACTTGAGACCGCCAAGACCTATCTTAAGGACGAGCTTGAAGGGATAAGCAGCTTCAAGGTCGAGACAAAGCGTTCGGACAAGAGCTTCCCCATGACCTCAATCGAGCTTTCGCAGTACGTCGGAAGCGGCCTGCATCAAGCTTTCCCCCATTTAAAACCCGATATGCACGAGCCGGAGCTCACGGTCAACGTCGAGGTGCGCGACTACGCGGCCTACGTGCACGCCGGCAGCGTGCGCGGGGCGGGGGGACTGCCGGTCGGAACCGGCGGCAGGGCCGTATCGCTGCTCTCCGGCGGGATAGACAGCCCGGTCGCGACCTACATGATGGCAAAGCGCGGGCTGAAAATCATACCTGTGCACTTTTTCTCGTTTCCCTATACCTCGGAGCTTGCAAAGCAGAAGGTCCTGGACATCGCCGCCGTCCTTAAGAATTACTGCGGGGATTTGACTGTCGAAATCGTGCCCTTCACCAGGATACAGGAGGAGATGCGCGCCAAATGCCCCGAGGAGTATTTCACGATAATAATGCGGCGCTTCATGATGCGCATTGCGCAGAAGATTGCGGATTTTAACGGCTGCAAGGCGATAGTGACCGGAGAAAACCTCGGGCAGGTGGCAAGCCAGACCGTCGAGGCGATGGCGGTGACGGAGGCCTGCTGCTCGCTGCCCGTGCTCCGTCCGCTCATAGGCATGGACAAGGATGAAATAGTCGTGCTGGCCCGCAAAATCGGCACCTTCGACCTGTCCGTCCTGCCTTACGAGGACTGCTGCACGGTCTTTACGCCCCGCCACCCGAAGACAAAGCCGCGGCTTGAGCTTGTCGAGGCCGCTGAAAAGGCTCTCGATATAGAGGCTCTGACCCGGGAAGCGATTGAGGGCACAACAAGAGTGAAAGTGTAGATAAAGCCCGGGCGAGAATTCAGCCCTTTACATTTTGGCCGCCCTGCGGCGCGCCGCTTCCATAAGCCTAAAAAAGGCAGCAGGGAAGAGGGCTTTGCCGCAGGAGTAGCCGGAGTTTATATAAAAATTCCCCGCGGGAGCGGGAGATAAAGAGCTTGGCGCCGGCTTTGCCGCTATCAAAAAGTGAAAAAGGTTTGCAAAATAAACTCCCGCGGGCTGGGCCCTGATATATCGCTCGGGATTAGGAAAGGGGTTTTCACGATATGGAACTTACCGCTGAAATCATAGGTGTCGGCACGGAACTGCTGCTCGGGCAAACGGCGAATACCGACGCAAGGGACATCTCCGAGGGGCTTTCCATGCTCGGCATAAACGTCTACTACCACACGGTGGTGGGGGACAACCCTTCGCGTCTGAGGCTTGCGGTGGAGATAGCGAAAAGACGCGCCGATATAATAATAACGACCGGCGGGCTCGGCCCCACCTGCGACGACCTGACAAAGCAGGTGCTCGCCGAGTGCTTCGGTAAGAAGCTCGTCTTCCATGAGAAGGAGGCCGAGCGAATCCGCAGCTACTTCGAGAACGTCCTGCACAAAACGGAGATTACCGAAAACAACATGAGCCAGGCCATGCTGCCCGAGGGCTGCACGATTTTCCATAACGAATGGGGCACAGCGCCGGGCTGCGCCTTCCGCGGGGACGGCAAGTACGTCATAATGCTGCCCGGCCCTCCGAGGGAGTGCGTCTCGATGTTCAAAAACTGCGTCGTGCCCTATCTGAAGGAGCTGTCCGACTCCGAAATCATTTCACACAACATACGCATCTTCGGCCTGGGCGAGAGCGTCGTCGAGGACATGCTGAGGGACAAGATGCTCGAGCTGAAGAATCCGACGCTTGCCCCCTACGCGAAGGAGGGCGAGGTCATGCTGCGCGTGACCGCGAAGGCCTCGTCCGTCGAGGAGGCCGAGGAGATGATGAAGCCGGTCATAGAGACGGTCCGCGAGACCCTCGGCGAGTTCATTTACGCAATCGACGAGGAAAACCTTGAGAGCGTCGTGATGCGCATACTAAGCGAGAAAAACCTCACGCTCTCGGCGGCCGAGTCCTGCACCGGAGGGCTGCTGCAAAAGCGCATAACCGACATCCCCGGCGCCTCAAAGGTCTTCCCGGGAGGCTTTGTTACATACTCCGACAAGGCGAAGATTGAGTATTTGGGTATCCCGAAGGAGCTGCTCGAAGAAGAGGGCGCCGTGAGCCAGGCCGTCGCAAGGGCGATGGCGGAGGCGGTCAAGGCCAAGATGGGCACAGACTTCGGCATCGGGATAACCGGTGTCGCGGGACCCGATCCCGACGAGCGCGGCAACGAGGTCGGCAAGGTTTTCATCGCGCTCGCCGCCTTCGACGGTACATACAGCAGGGAGTTCCATCTCGGCGCCGACAGAAGCCGGATACGCACCATGGCCGCAAACCACGCCCTCGACATGCTAAGGCGCTACCTCACCGGCGCGAAGGTAGTCGGAGCCTGAAATAGCGGTATTTGAAAATACGGCACCGGTAACGGTCCCTGGCGGGGACGATACCGGTGCCTTTTGATTCCTTTTGCGGCGCTGCGACTAAGAAAAAGGCGCGGGCGGCTTTCGCCCGCGCCTTTAGAGTCTTCAGCAGTCTTCAGTTGTTGAGCAGAGCCCTCGCTATCGGGGAGTCGGGCCCCAGGATTACGGTCTTGTCGCTTCCGCTGAGGGAGGCCTTCAGCGCGTCAAGCGCGAGAATAAACTCGTAGAAGGCCTGCTTGTCGGGCGTGTTGTAGGCTTCGGCAAGGCGCCTCATGTATTCCTGCTCGCCCTCGGCGACCAGCGCCGCGGCCTGGGCCCTGGCGTTTGAGATTATTATGTTAACCTGCTTGTCGACGTTGTTGCGAATGATGGAGGCCTCGTACTCGCCGTCGGCGCTGTATTTCTCGGCCATCTGCTTGCGCTCCGAAATCATGCGCGCGTAAACCGCCTGCTCGTTCGCCTCGGGCAAATCGAAGCGCTTTACCTTAATGTCCACGACCCTTATTCCATAGTTTTTTGCGAGACCCGCCACGTTGTCGGTGATTCTCTCGTATATGGCGTTGCGGCTCTGCTCCTCGTTGATGATGTCCCTCTGCGCGAGCGTGCCCATCGTGTTCTTCAGCGCGTTGTAGGTGAGGGCGTCGAGCCTCTGCTCGGCCACGGGGAGGCTGCCTAATGTCTGGAAGAACAGCCGCGGGTCCTCAATCTGCCAGAGCACATAGCTGTCGACCGTCATATTCTGCTTGTCGGCCGTCAGGACTTCCGAGGGCTTAATGTCGTAGAGCATAATCGCCTTGGGGAAGACCTTTATGCTGTCGAGGAAGGGGAGCTTGAAGTGCAGCCCCGCGCTGTCGGTCGTCCTGATTATCTTTGAAAAGCGTATTATGCAGGCGTACTCGTTTTCTTTGACGGTGTAGAGAGAAAAGGCTAGGCAGAGGATGAGGAGCAGCACGATTATGCCCGCAATGATTGCCGATTTTTTCTTTGTCATCTCTTCAGCCTCCTTCCTAATTGCCCTGCGAGGGAGCGGTCGATGCGCTGAAGCTGCCGAAGCTCTCGACGGGCAGGAGCTTCTGCACGCCGCCCTCCGACATGTCTATGTAGAGCTTTACGTCCGGCAGAATCTCCTTAATCGCCTCGTAGTACATGCGGGAGCGGGTTATCGCGGGGTTCTGCGCGTACTCCGAGTACATCGCCTCGAACATGGCTACCTGCTCAATCGCCTCGTTTATCCTCTTCTGCCTCAGATACTCCGCGTTCTGGATGAGGCTGTCGGCCTCGGCCTTAGCAGCGGGAATTTTCGCGTTTTCATAGGCCTGGGCCTCGTTGATGACGGTCTCGGCGTTCTGCTTTGCGGTCTCGACGGCCTTGAAAGCCTGCGTGACCTCATCGGTAGGCGGCTCGCTGTCCTGTATCTTGACGTCGGTGAGCATGAGGCCTATGTCGTATTCGGACAGAATCTCGCTGATGAGCTCCTTGACGCGCATCTGTATGGACTCTTTGCCTGTCGTCAGCACCGAGTCGACGTCCGTCGAGCCGACGACGTTCCGCACCTGGCTCTGCACGAGGTTCCTGAGAACCTGCTCCGGCTCGTAGGAGGCAAAGAGGTACTTAACCGGGTCGGAGACCTTGTACTCGACAAAGAACTCGACGTTGACGATATTGTAGTCGCCGGTTATCATCATGCTCTCCTGCGGCACGACGATGTAGCCCTGCGGCCTGCCGGGGTCCGTCCTGTATCCGAGCTCGATGCGCTGGAACACGTTGACGTCGACCTTGTGGACCTTCTGTATTCCGAAGGGCAGCCTGAAATGGACTCCGGCGTCAGTGACCTTTGTCACCCTGCCGAAGGTGGTGACCACGCCCTGCTGCTTGTCGTTTACCGTGTACCAGCAGGTGGCGAGGGCCAGCAGGATAAATGCGGCGACGATAACGATGACTATGATTTTCCTGATTTTCTTCGGGTCGGGCGGGACAATGGAGTCCCCGGCACCGCCTGTGAATCTGCTTCTGAAGTTCAGCTTTCATACCTCCATTCGTTTAATTTGGCTTGCTTATCGTATTATGGTTTTTAACCTTTGACATGACTCTGCGCGAGGCCTGGCGCCTATTTGAATCTCACTCGCGGCAGGTAGTGCTCGAAGATTATGACGTCGCTTGTCTTTTCGTGCCCATAGTCGCGGGCCGTCCAGGAGAAAACAGAAGCGCCCATAAGCCTGCAGAGCTTCAGCGTAAAGGGCCTTGGCCCGATTTTGTAGGCTATGAAGTGGGGCCTTGCGAGAAAGTTCGTCAAAAGGTTGCCGATAAGAAAGGCGTTGAGCCTTCCCGCGCCGTCTTTTAGCTCCGCGGGCGGGGCGCTGAGCTGCCCGCGCAGAACGTGAGGGGCGTTTTTGCGGAACCAGCGGACGATGCGCGGGTCGAAGCTCTCTATGCAGAAGGTGCCCCTGTATGCTTTCAGCATTTCGTATGTTCTTTCGCAGAGCTCGCGGTTGCGCGCCCCGCGCTTTAGCTCGACCACGATGGGCTCTCTGCCCGAGACAAGCTCCAGCACCTCGGACAAGAGCGGTATGCGCTGCTCGCCGCCGAAAAGGCGGAGCTTTTGCAGCTCGTCCCAGCTCATCTCCTCGATTCGCCCCTCGACTCCGCAGACGCGTGAGAGCGTATCGTCGTGGAAGACCACGAGCCTTAAATCCTTTGTGATATGTACGTCGAGCTCGACGCCGAAGCCCAGCTCGACCGCGGCCTTGAAGGCCGGGAGCGAGTTTTCGGGCACGCCCTGGTCCGGCGTGTGCAGCCCGCGGTGCGCGATGTGCCGGCCGTAATACTGGGCAAGCGCCTCTATATCGGTCCTGCCCGGCGCGAGGAGAAAGGCCGCGGCGGCCGCGATAAAGGCGCAGCCTGCGGCTGCCCAGAAAATTCCCAGGGCCCATGCGTCTGACATAAGAACACCCCCGTGCCTGTATTTTACAGTCAATTTTGGCCGCAGTCAAAACAATATTGAACGGCCCGGCTAATTAGTGTAAAATTTAAGCGAAAATAAGCATTTTGCAGTCTTATTATATAAAATTTTATATTTCGCGCCGCCGCGCGGTGGAGGTAGACATGAAGCTGAATTATAAGCGCACCTTTTTCGTCGGACTTGCCTTCTTCCTTATCCTGGCCTTCTGGCAGGCCTACGACACGATTATCCCCAAAATCCTGACCGACAAGTTCGGCATGTCCCAGTCCTGGTCCGGAGTGATTATGGCGCTTGACAACGTGCTGGCGCTGTTTCTGCTCCCGCTCTTCGGAACGCTCTCGGACAGGTGCAGGAGCCGGCGCGGCAGGCGCACTCCGTTTATAATCATCGGCACGGTTGCGGCGGCGCTGTTCCTGCTGCTTTTGTCCTTCGCCGAGGGGGCGCAGGCGAAAAGGCTCGCTTTGGTCGCGCCGGACAATCCAATGGCGCAGGAGGCCCTGTACGAGGCGAACCTCACGATTACAACCCCGGCAGGCGAGAGGGTCGCCGTTAAGGACAGGTTCACGAAAGAGGAGTTCCTCGGCATTTCCATGACGAGGGAGGACGGCTCCAAGAACCCCGACTACACAAATTACGTCGTGCCAGCGCGGCAGGCCTACGCCGCCGCAGTCACGGCTGAGAACAGAACGCCGCTTGTAATCTTCATCGCGCTTCTCCTGCTCACGCTTCTCAGCATGTCCACCTTCCGTAGCCCCGCCGTGGCCCTGATGCCCGACGTCACGATTAAGCCGCTTCGCAGCAAGGCAAACGCGATAATAAACCTCATGGGCTCGGCGGGCGGGATACTGGTGCTCGTTCTGGGCATGGTGTTCGGCACCGGAAAGGCGGAAAACGCCCTTATGGGCTACACCCCGTTTTTCCTCTGCGTCTCCTGCCTGATGCTCGTCTCGCTGTTCGTCTTTTTAAAAAAGGTGGACGAGCCCCGCTTTGTTAAGGAGATGCAGGAGGAGAGCCGGAAATACGGCATCGAGGACGGACAGGAGGAGAGCGAGGGCGGCCGGGGGCTTGAAAAGAGCGAGCGCAGGTCCCTGCTCCTAATACTCGCCTCGGTCGTGCTCTGGTATTTCGGCTATAACGCCGTTATAAGCAAGTATTCCGTCTACGCGGGCAGCGTTTTGAACCTCGACTACAACACCTCGCTCACGGTTGCGACCGGCGCCGCGATTGTCGCCTATCTGCCGGTCGGCATCGTCGCCTCGAAAATCGGGCGGAAAAAGACGATACTCGCCGGAATCCTGATACTCGGCTGCTCCTTCCTCTGCGCCTCCTTCATCCGCGCGGGCAGCTCGCCAATCGTCATGAACATACTCTTTATGACCTCGGGAATAGGCTGGGCGACGATAAACGTAAACAGCTATCCGATGGTCGTGGAGCTCTCGAAGGGCGGGGACGTCGGCAAGTACACGGGCTTTTACTACACGGCGAGCATGGCCGCCCAGACGCTGACGCCGGTCATATCCGGCATGATAATGGACAGATTCGGCATGACCACGCTCTTCCCCTACGGCTGCGCCTTCGTGCTGCTCGCCTTCGTCACCATGCTGCTTGTAAGGCACGGGGACAACAGGCCGACTCCGGTTTCAAAGCTCGAAGCCTTCGGCGCCGGGGACTGAAGCGGCTGAGTTTCGCGTAAATATTTTTCGCCGGGCTGCAACTTTTTCCTTTTTCAAAAAGTATTTATATCGAGGGAAGCCGGCGGAAATATTTGCCTTCGCTTTCCTCCGCAATGGCAGCAAGACTGAGCTTTTAGGATAATGAAAAGGAGGTTGCAATGTTCAAGACACTATTAAAGACGATTGCCGCAGCGGTTCTGGCCGCCGCGATACCGCTGGGGCAGCCGCTCATAGCCCCGAACCCCTACGCGGGCCCACCGGTCATAGCCCCGAACCCGAACGCGGACGCGGCCTACACGGACATCGCCGGGACTTGGTTTGAAGAGGCGGCTGAAAACTACGGCTACGCCGACATTTTCTCCGACGGAAGCGGAAAATTCAATCCCGACAGCGCGATAAGCCGCATGGAGTTTGCCCGTCTCCTGCACAGGGCGCTCGGCATAAACATCAACTACTTTGCCCCCGTCGACATCGGCGAGTATTTCGACGACGTCAAAAACGAGGACGCGGGCGCAAGCCAGCTTTACGACCTTGTAACCGCGGGGATAATACAGCCGGGCGGCAGCTTCGGGCCTGATAAGGCGCTGAGCCGCGAGGAGATGGTGCTCCTTGCTCTGAAAGCGCTCGACTATAAGACGGGCGGCGAATACTTCATAATCATGATTATGCCCGAGCCCTTTACCGACGACGCCGAGATAAGCGAGTCCGCCAAGTCGGATATTTACAAGGCCGTCGTGCTGGGCCTTGTTAAGGGCCACGAAGACTATTCGCTGCGCCCGAAGGCGGCCGCTACCCGCGCCGAGGCGGTGACCGTCGTCTCGAGGCTTGTGAACCTGATTGAGAACCTCACGCAGAAGGTGGAGGTCTCGGCCTCGGCGACAGAGGAAGACGGCGGGCTTATGATGAGGCTTGTCATCGAGAACAGGACGAAAAAGGCCGTCACCATCCAGCACATGAGCGGTCAGAAGTTTGATTTCAAGCTCTTTGACAGCGAAGGGAACAACCTTTACACATGGTCGGCCGACAAGCTCTTCACAATGGCGCTGACCTCGACCACGATAGAGGCCGGAGAATCCGCTGTCTTTGAGGCCTTCCTTGACGGCGAGCTCTACGGCACGCTGAAGGGCAAGGCCGCCTCGATGAGGGCCTATATAGTCGGAAGCTCCGACGACTTCTACATAAACCCCGAGGGCTACGAGGCGCTTATATAATAAGAAGCAAAAAAGGGGCTTTTTGTTCCCGGGCCTTAAATTTTCAGGGCCGCCGTAGAATGAAATTCTATGGCGGCCTTATATTTTGCCGAAAGGAGATGAGAAGATGGACATCGCTTCCCTTAGCTCGGCGCAGAACAGTGTAAAGCTGTGGGCTTTACAGGCCAAGCTGGAGCTTAAAAAGCAGGGCGGGGTGCCGGTTTCGGATAAAGAGAGCGGGGAGCTGAGCCGTATGAACGAGCAGCTTGAAAGGCTCAGGAAGGATAACGCGCTCAGCCAGATTGAAAGCAGGCTCCGCTGCGGCGAGGAGCTGACAGAGCAGGAGCTTGAGTATCTGAAAAGGGAAAAGCCTGAACTCTTCGAGGAGGCTCTGGAGATAAGGCTTGAGCGCCGGCTGCACAGAAGGATGCTCGAAAACGGCGGGACAAAGAGGGATGTCCAAAGCTGTCATCTCCATAAGCTCAGCATGCTTTTAAGCGAGGCCGCGGCGATAAGGAGGTCCGGGCTGGACGGCGAAAAGAAGGGGGAAGCCCTGGACAGAATCGCAAGGCGCATCGCCGGGGTGCAGCAGGAATACTTTAAATACCTCGGCTCCAGTAAATACGCCCGCCTGCCTGCTGACTGGCGCGGCAAAAAGGGCTTTTCTCCGAGAGCTCTGCCCGCATATGGGGATGACATCCTTCTCCTTTTTATGGCGCAGAGCGCTTATTGCGGGCGCGCTTTCTCCCCGGCCGATATAGACCGGCTGAGGGCCGCAGGCGTCTCATTTCCGCCCGGCGTCGTTTTTGACCTTACGATTTGAGCGGGGTTTTAGCCCCGCTCTCTTTTTTGCGTTTTTCGGTTAGCCGCCCCGGCATTCGGAGAGAGATTTATGGCAGATGAGGCGGAACGAAAAAGATTGAATACTCAGCTTGATAATAGTATAATTATTGCAATCTGAATTCTATGAAAGAAAGTGATTATGAACAGGTATGCTCTGACAAAGACGCTTCGGCGGACAATGAGGTCCAAGACCACCCATGTGCTGCTTATCTCGCACGTGGTCGTGTGGGTATTGCTCGTCGTGGTATGCCCGCCGGCCTGGGCGGTCTTTTTTGCAATCTGCGCGCTGTCCTTTCTGTTTACGGCGGTCTTCGTAGGCTACAAGCAGGCGCAGCTCTACTCGGCGATGAATACCTATGACCGGATATTCACCCCGGCCATGCAGATAGCGAACAAGGCCCTTCCCTTTCTGCGCACGGGGCTCAACGAGCAGACCGCCGCGAAGGTCGCTGAGATAATCAAGGAGATAAGCGGCGCAGCGGCGGTTGCGATAACCGACGACAAAAACGTGCTCGCCTATCTCGGGATAGGCTACGAAATGCACCCGCCGGGCGAGCCGGTGGTGACTCAGGCCACGCAGGACGTGATTAGGGACGGGAAGCTGCGCATACTGAGATACAAAAAGGAGTTCCAGTGCACCAAGCCGAACTGCAGCTGCGCGCTGCAGTCGGCGGTCATAGCGCCGCTTACCTACAAGGGCCGAGTCGCTGGGACCGTGAAGCTCTATCTCACGCAGAAGGGCGACGTTCCGGACCACTTTGTAAAGCTCGCCTACGGAATGGCGGAGCTACTCAGCATGCAGATTGAGCTTGCCGAGATTGACTATCAGACCCACCTTGCGGTTGAGGCCAAGCTCGACGCGCTCCAGGCGCAGATAAACCCGCACTTTCTTTTCAACACTCTCAACACCATAGGCGCGCTGATACGCATAAACCCGAGCCTCGCGCGGAGCCTCCTTTACAGGTTCGCCTCCTACTTCAGGTACTCGCTTAAGGAAAAGGGGCGTTTTGTTACGGTGAGCGAGGAGCTTGAGTTTGTCAGGAACTATCTTATTCTGGAAAAGGCGAGGTTCGGCAAGAAGCTCCGCGTGATTCAGAGCGTCGACCCTGGGCTTAAGGACCAGATTATCCCGATTCTGTCGCTGCAGCCCCTCATAGAGAACGCGATAAGGCACGGGATTACGCCGAAGGAGAGCCCGGGCACGGTCACGATAACGGTGCGAAGGCTCGGGGAGGAGGCGGTCGAGCTCTCGGTTCTTGACGACGGCGTCGGCATAAAGCCCGAGATTCTGCCCTATGTGCTGGAGCCGGGCTTCGGCACGGGCTCGGGGGTCGGCATGAGCAACGTGAACCAGAGGCTCAAGATGATATACGGGGAAGAAAACGGGCTTATAATTGCGAGCACCCCCGGCAAGGGGACAGAGGTGAAGTTTACAATACCCAGGCAAATCCAGAATGCAGGGAGCGAAATTCATGAAGCTTAGAGCGCTGATAGTTGACGACGAGTACCTGGCCAGGCAGGAGCTGCGTTTCCTTCTGGAGCAGTTTAAGGACATAGAAATAGTGGGCGAGGCGGCAAGTGCCAACGAAGCGCTCAAGCTCATCCAGGCGCTTGACTACGACGTGCTTTTTCTCGACATCAACCTCCCGGGCATAAACGGCGTGGAGCTCGCACATAAGATAAGCAAGCACCCGAGAAGGCCCGAGGTGATTTTCACCACCGCCTACGAAAACTACGCCCTCGAGGCCTTTTCCGTAAACGCAATCGACTACATCTTAAAGCCCGTTTCCAGGCAAAGGCTTAAGCAGGCCATCGACAAGCTGCGGAGCAAGAGGAGCGAAGCCCCCGCGGCCCCTGCGGCAAAGAGCGCCCAGCAGAGCCCTGCGCCCGATTCGATTTCGCTAAACCGCATCATCGCCGAGGCCGGCGGGCGGATGGTGCTCGTGGACGTGGATAAAATATACTACGCCTTCGTGAAAAGGGACCTGGTGTACATCAAGACCTACGACGAGGAGATGCTCACCCGCTTTACGCTGAAGGAGCTCGAGGCGAAGCTCGGGAGCAATTTCTTCCGCTCCCACAGGAGCTATATCGTCAACATCCAGAAAGTCAGGGAGATACACCCCTTCTTCAACGGCACGAGCATACTCGTGATGGAGGACAAGGAGAGGAGCGAGGTGCCCGTCAGCCGCAACCAGTCCAAGAAGCTGCGCAGGCTGCTCGGCAAGTGAGCGGCGTGTATTTTTACCGTTCACCCCCGATTTTTGACCGAACGGCGGCTTAATCAAACGCTTGGCAGATTATCTCTTTTCTGAATAATATCCCCCGCTATATAATAGCTCCATTACAAGAGCAAAGCCAACGGGGGGTGTAATAATGAAGGTTTATGTTGTAATGTGCCTGGATACAAATAACGCTTCATTTGTCGACAGGGTGTTCCTGCGCGAGGAGGACGCCGCGAACTATATCCGCGAGGCTAACAGGAGAGACGGCGCTCTGGCCTATTACTACACGGAGAAGGTCCTCTTCGGATACGGAGACTGCTCTGCGGCCTATGAAGCCGGGCAGACCTGCGGCGCTTTAAGCTGATGTTGACGCCGCTTTGCCGAAAGTTCCGGCATAAAAACAAGTCCATAAAGCAGAAAAGCGGGTTGGAGTTTCCAACCCCTTGCTTTTTTCTAAAAAGATGGTATAATACCTTATAGATTAGCAAAATTATTAATTGTGAGCCTGCCCGATTCCCCGCGGGAGGCTCATTGTCATTGTGGTAATGCCAACTGCCCTTTTTGGGGGAAATACCGGATAGCGGTTTTGTGAATTGACACTATGCCGACCATATGCTTAGCAAGCTGCATACTGCTGTTCGATAATTAAATAGATAAAAGAACCGTCTATAAAAAGAAGGGCTTTTGGTATTGTGCCGGCGCGGCGCTGTATGAAAAGCCCTTCTTTTCTTACAGCACCGGACTGTAAGGCGCAGCAAAATTCCTCATGCCTTTTGCGCGTCCGATTGAGAAGCAGAAAAGTTTGTTTGGCCGCTGCCGCCGAAAAGCGGATGTCGGCATGGCGCCTGCATTCCGGGCATCAAAAAATAACAACAGGAGGGAATATCAGGATGAATACGGTTACGGCAGAACTGAGAAGTCCTGCGGCAAAAGCAAAGAGGCTCAGGAGAGCCGGAATCATTCCCTGCGCGGTTTACGGCGGGTCGCTGCCCGAGCCGCTCTTGATTCAGATGGATCAGCGAACGGTAAACAGGCTGCTTCAGGGAAAGCGCGTGGGCAGCAAAGTTCAGCTCGAAGTCGGAGGCAAAACGATTCAGTCGCTGATTAAGGAGATATCACGGAACAGCGTAAACCAGGAAGTGGAGCACATAGGCTTCCAGGCCCTGAGCGCCGACAGAAAGGTAAACAGCGTGGCGCAGGTCGTGCTTCTCAACAAGGATTCCGTAGATGGCTTGGTCGAGCAGATGCTGTTCGAGATTCCCTACTCCGCCTTCCCCGGGGACATGATAGACACGGTCACAATAGACCTTACGAATTACGGGGTGGGCAGCACTCTGACCGTTGGGGAGCTTGAGGCCTTCAAGAAGGAAAACATCGATTTGCACGTAGATGCGGACGCGGTGGTCTTCAAGATAGAGGAGAGGACGCATGCAGCCGCAACCGAGGAGGAGTCTTCGGACGAAAATACAGGCGAATAGCTCGGCTTTGCTTAGGTTGAGGGGGCCTGTCACTTACGAAAGGAGAAACGAAATTGCAGTTGCTCGGAAAGGCAATCGTGCATAAGACGTTCGGGAAGGGCACAATCACCGCCGTGTCGGACAATACCGTTACGGTCAGCTTTTCGGAAGGGGAGAAGAAGTTCCTGTATCCGGACGCCTTTATGCAGTTTCTTAAGCTGAAAGACAAAAGTGCGCAGGAGCAGGTGGACAGGCTGCTCCGCAGAAAAAGCGTGGAAGAAGAGGCCGAGCGCAGGGCGGCTAAGGAGATGCTCGAGCGCCGCTACAGGATGGCCAATCTGAAGCTCTCGCTCAACTCCCAGGCAATCTTCGGCATGGTATACAACAAAATCGAAGACGTCTTCTCCTCCTGGAGGATTTCCACCGGCCGCTACTTCAGCGGGATGTCGGCGGGACAGCCCCGCATACCCCATAAACTTAAGCCGAACTCCGCCTGCCTCCTGACCGAGTGCCCGGAAGGGGCGGAGGAGAGCGAGAGAAGAATCGTCGGCGCCTTCATGGTAAAGGAGGATTTCTTCGGCGATTTGTGCACGGACGGCATTATAGAGGCGCACGAGCAGTACAGAATCGCGCTGAAGGAGGGCGAGACCCTGCGCCTCTGGGATTACTTTGAGGAGAAGAAGCGGCCGAGGAGGTGGGGCAATACGGAGTTTAAATACACTGCGAGCCCCACGATGCAGAGGATTCTCTACGATATCAAGAACGCAGTCACTTCTAAGGACCGCCTTGAAGCAGCCGAGGATTTTTACCGCTATTTCTGCAGGATAAACCGTCTGCCGGAAAACATCGCGTATAATAATTAGGCTTCGGATTGGCGCAGTCACAGCGGGGCTTTTTTAGCACAGGGCCGACGAAACAGCACCGCAAACATAGAGGCCGCATCCGCATTTGGATGCGGCCGCATTTTTATTCAGGCAGATACAGGAAAAACATCGTTGCGCAGAGCCGTTTTGAGTGATAAAACATCTTTTTAATTATATGCTTATATTACGCCGGGGGTGGTTTGGTGGTCGAGAAGATCAACCTTAAGGAAAAAGCAGATTCGTTAGAACCCCTTTATACCTACCTGAGGGTAGGGAAATTAAACGACCACATGCTCAACATCGTAAAAGTGGAAACAGGACGCTCGATTTCCACGTGCACGAACACTCGGACGAGCTATTCTACTGCATCGAGGGCGAGTTTGATATCGAGTTTGAGGACGGCCTTACGCATCTGCGCGAAGGGGAGCTGATAATAGTACCCAGGGGAACCGTTCACCGCCCGGTGTGCAAATCGCTGGTTAAATGCCTTCTTATCGAAACCGAGGGGACTCTGGATAAGAGCAACACCGGCGGGACCTACGAGGAATAGTGCGTTTTTGCGGAGAAATCGCAGGCGAGGCTCCGAAACCGCGCCCGGCGGAGATAAGCGGAAATCAGCTCAGCTTTGCGCAGGTTTTTGCATAATTTAATAATATATGAGCGTAAAATTCGCTTGCCTTTATGAATAATGGTGCTATAATGATTAAGCCTAAAAAAGGACCCGTTGCATTTTCACTACGATTTTGGGGGAATTTTTTTGAAAATTATTATTGCGGGTAACGGAAAAGTGGGTTCCGCGCTCACTCGGCAGTTATCCGCCGAAGGTTACGACCTTATGCTGATTGACTCCAACAAGGAGGTGCTGGAGAACAATCAGGAAAAATACGATGTCATGGCTGTCTGCGGCAACTGCGCTTCGATGGAAGTGCTGCTGGAGGCAGGAGTTCGCGATGCCGATTTATTGATAGCGGCGACCGGCGCCGACGAGGTGAACCTTTTGTGCTGCCTTACGGCGCACGGCATCAATCCAAATATACATACGATTGCCCGTATCCGGAATCCGGAATACAACAGGCAGATTTTTCTCATGAGGGACCTCTTTGCCCTATCGCTTACGGTGAACCCGGAAAAGCAGGCTGCTGTCGAGATTGAGCGCCTGCTGAAATTCCCGGGCTTCCTTAAAAGGGAGCTCTTTGCCAAGGGGCGCGTGGAGCTGGTCGAGCTGGAAGTCGACGCAAAAAGCAAGCTGCGCGACGTTTCGCTAAACGATATGGACGGCATCGTCCACTGCAAGGTCCTGGTCTGCGCGGTTCTGCGGGACGGAAGCGCGATTATCCCCGACGGCAAATTTGTCCTGAGGGAGGGCGACCGCATCTTCGTAACCGCCCCGACGAACGAGCTCGCGACGCTCCTTAAAAACCTCGGCATAATCACGCGCAAGGTAAGCAGCGTGATGCTGGTCGGTGGCGGAAGAATCAGCTATTATCTTGCGCAGCGGCTTGAAAAGAGCGGAATCGCCGTTCAGATTGTAGAGAAGGACGAGAAACGCTGCATTGAGCTCGCGGGCCTCCTGCCTACGGCGCACGTAATCCACGGCGATGCCGGCAGTCTCGCAATTCTGGAGAGCGAGGGGATAGCGGACCGCGACGCACTCGTCACGCTGACCAATATGGACGAGCTCAATATTTTCATCTCCCTCTACGGGAAGAGCTGCGGCGTTCCGCAGATAATAACGAAGCTCGGCAGGATGGAAAATCTGGATATGTTAGGCTCGCTCCCGATAGGCAGCATAATAAGCCCCAAGGAGCTCTGCTGCGACACGATAGTCCAGTATGTGCGCGCGATGCGCAACCAGACGGGGGCCGCGATATCGCTGTACTCGATTGCCGACGGGCAGGCCGAGGCGATTGAGTTCAGGGTCGACATGACGACCCGCCACCGCGGCGAGCCGCTGAAGAACATAAAGCTGCGGAGCAATGTCCTGATTGCCGCCATTTCCCGCAGCAACAGCATTGAAATTCCAAACGGCGACTCCTCATTCGATGTAGGCGACACGGTTATCGTAGTTACCAGCGGAAAGCAGGTAATCTATCAGCTAAACGATATATTTGCGTGACAGAAGGAAACCATAATGAACTACAAAATGATAGGGCAGATTATTGCCCAGATTATGGCTATTGAAGCGATTTTCATGCTGCCCGCCTTTCTAATTTCCCTTTTTGACGAGGATTCAGGCGCTTCGATTGCTTTTTTATTAGCCATGGCAATCATTTTGGCTATCGCGGTGGCCATTTGGATCCTGTGCAGGAAAGCCAAGGGCTCGTTCCATGTCCGTGAAGGCTTTGCCTGCGTTGCCCTGAGCTGGATTATAGTAAGTATTCTGGGCTGCCTGCCCTTTGTGTTTTCCGGGCAGATACCGGGTTTTATCGACGCACTGTTTGAAATGGTATCCGGCTTTACCACAACAGGGGCCTCGATTCTGCACGATGTGGAGAGCCTTTCGCGCGGCATTCTTTACTGGCGCAGCTTCAGCCACTGGCTCGGCGGCATGGGCATTCTTGTCTTTGTCCTCGCGGTGCTTCCGGCCACAAACCGCAGCGGCTATACGATGCACCTGCTCCGCGCGGAGAGCCCGGGGCCGGAGGTCGGCAAGCTTGTTCCAAAGATGAAGCAGACCGCGATGATTCTGTACCTGCTGTACATTCTCTTTACGGTGCTTGACTTTCTGTTCCTGCTGGCAGGCAAAATGCCATGGTTTGAGGCGCTTTGCACGGCCTTCGGAACCGCCGGCACCGGCGGCTTCGGCATAAAAAACAACAGCCTGGCCGGTTACAGTCCTTACCTGCAGAATGTAACCGCGGTATTCATGATTTTGTTCGGAATTAATTTCAACTGCTACTACATGCTTATACTAAAGCACCTGCGCAGCGTGTATAAAAACGACGAGCTGCGGCTGTATCTTGCGATTATTGCCTGCAGCATTCTGCTGATTACCTTGAATATTCGCAGCTTCTATGCAAGCCTGGGCGAGACTGTCAGACACGCTGCATTTCAGGTGGCCAGCCTTATAACGACCACCGGCTTTGCCACAACGGATTTCAATATGTGGCCGAGCTTTTCAAAAGCGATTCTGCTCTTCCTGATGTTTATGGGGGCCTGCGCCGGCAGCACCGGCGGAGGCTTCAAATGCGGACGGCTCCTGTTCCTGCTGAAAACCCTGCGGCGCAACGTTCGAAAGGCTCTGCACCCGCAGATGGTGGAAGTGGTTAGAGCCAACGGCCATACCATAGATGAAAAGGTCCTTGACGGCACAAACTCTTATCTGGCCGCCTACGTCTTAATCTATATTTTCAGCGTCATTCTGGTTTCTCTCGACGGCTTTTCGATGACGACGAACTTCTCGTCCGTGCTTGCCTGCCTTAACAACATAGGTCCGGGGCTCGAAGCCGTCGGGCCGACACAGAACTACGCCTCCTTCGGCGTTCTGAGCAAGCTTGTGCTGATTGCGGACATGCTGATTGGCCGCCTTGAGATTTTACCGATACTCGCGCTGTTCTCAAAAACGATATGGAGCCGCAAATAAGCGCGGCAGGGCTTTTTGCTTGACAGAACAAAATCAGCCGCGGCATTTCGCCGCGGCTGATTCTTTCCCGGTTTATCAGTAGTTTTCCGCGTGGACTTCGAAGAACACCTGGGAGTATCCGCAGACAGGGCAGACGTCGGGGGCTTTTTTGCCCTTCGTCAGGTGTCCGCATATGCGGCACTCCCATACGGTCTCCTCGTCCTTCTCAAAGACCTTCTTCTTCTTTACGTTGTCGAGCAGGGCGAGGTAGCGCTCCTCGTGCGCTCTCTCCACCTCGGCGACTCTGCGGAATTTTTCGGCCAGCTCGTGGAAGCCCTCTTCCTCGGCCTCCCTGGCAAAGCGGGCGTACATATCCGACCACTCGTAGTTTTCGCCCTCGGCCGCATGCAGGAGGTTCTCCGCCGTGACTCCGATATTGCCGAGCGCCTCGTACCAGAGCCTCGCGTGCTCCTGCTCGTTTCTCGCGGTTTTCAGGAAGAGCTCGGCTATCTGCTCGTAGCCCTCTCTCTGGGCGACCTGCGCGAAGAAGGTGTACTTGTTTCTCGCCTGGCTCTCACCGATGAAGGCCTCAAGCAGGTTTTTCTCCGTCTTTGTCCCCGCGTACTTGCTGCCGGAGGGCTTCTTCTCCTCCTCAATCAGCTCGAAGGCCGTGGCCCTGCAGACGGGGCACTTGAAGCCCTCGGGGAGCGGCCCTTCGTGGATGTAGCCGCAGACTTTGCAGCGATATTTCATAATAAATCCTCCTGAATTAAGTATTTTGCAAAGATTCTTTCAGCATGTGGGAAATCTTACCGTTAGTATATCATATTTTTCCGCGCAGTACCATCAAATTAATAATTGTTTTCGTCGAAACGCGGAAAATTATAGACTCTCTTCACGGGAGATTGAAAAAATACCGGCCTTAAACCGAAAGAAGGCGTCCGCTCCGTTTCACCGGCATTGGAGCGAAAATCCCGAAGAGCTATGCTGTTGACAAAGCATTTCTGCTGGAATATAATACAGGCAACAATTTAAGGCGTTTAAGTGCTGCTGGAATCGGAAAAAGATTCAGCGGATAATAGGGAAATCGGTGAAAATCCGATACGGTACCGCCACTGTAAGCGCGGAGGCGCCGCACGCGACGAAAGTCAGCCATTGGGATTTGTCCTGATAAGGCAGTGCGGCTTCCCGGTGATGCGCAAGTCAGGAGACCTGCTTAAATGCCGGTGCATTATGAACCCTCGAGTAAGGGTGCATAAGTGTAGTGTTGCAGGAAATCGGCTGCGACAGTCTCGGACTGTCGCAGCTTTTTTGCTTCTGGTCCAACGAGGAGCATATATTAAACTCAAATAAGTGAGGGAAAAACGGTGAACAGGAAAATATTATCGCTGCTGCTTGTTCTTTTGCTTATCGCCGCCGTATCTGCCGGCTGCAGCAAATCGGCCGGGCCCTCCCCGACGGCCGAGCAGAAAAAGGGCCTGACGGTTACCGATATGAAGGGCAGGGAGGTTGCGCTCGACGGTCCCGCGACGAGGATAGTCGCGCTTACTGCCGGCGACTGCGAGATTATCTTTGCCCTGGGCGCCGGCGAGGCCCTGATAGGGCGCGGGGCCTACTGCGATTACCCCGAGCAGGTCCTTGAAATCACGGCCGTTGAGTCCGGAGGAGAGACCAACATCGAGCAGATTATAGCCCTCGAGCCGCAGGTCGTCATCATGGGCAAGATGGCTCAGACCGACGAGCAGATTGAGGCGCTCGAAAGGGCGGGAGTCAAGGTCGTCGTAACCAATGCGCAGGACATAAGCGGCACCTATGAGGCCATAAAGCTCATCGGCGCCGTTACGGGCAAAAACGAGGAGGCCGCGGCCTTGGTGGACGAGATGAAGGCCGGCTTCGAGGAGCTTAAATCGAAGGTTCCGAAGGACTCGGGCAAGACGATTTACTTCGAGGTGTCCCCGCTGGAGTACGGCCTCTGGGCGGCCGGAAGCGGCACTTTTATGGATGAGCTTGCAAACATGCTCGGCCTTACGAACATATTCGCCGACGTTGAGGAATGGGCTCCCGTCTCGGAGGAGCAGGTCATCGAGAGGAACCCCGACCTTATCGTCTCAACCTCAATGTCCTACGGGGCCATCGAGGAGATAGCGGGGCGCAAGGGCTGGGAGAACATAAGCGCGGTTAAGAACGGGAAGATTCTCAACACCTATAACAACGAGACCACGCGGCCCGGACCGAGACTTGTGGACGGAGCCCGCATGATATATGAGCTTGCTTATGGTGACTGATATGTATATAATAATAAATAATTGGCGCGGGAGGGCGGCCGTCCTTCCCGCTTTTGCCGGGATACTTCAACTTGTCCCCCTCGGGATGCGTTGATACAATGGGCGGGACGGGAAAATGAAAAAAAGAGAAGGCTTTTCCTTGGCTGCATACCTGCTTTTCGCGCTGGCCGTGCTTGTTACGCTGATTTTCTGCGTCTGTGCGGGCAGCGTCAGCGTGCCTGTAAAGGAGACCGTATCGCTCATATGGAAGGCGATAACAGGCGCCGAGCTTCCGCAGAGTACGGCCAGGGCCATAATACTGAACGTAAGGCTGCCGCGCGTCATCTGCGTCGGCTTTGTCGGAGCTTCCCTTTCAATCTGCGGCGCTGCGATGCAGGGCCTGCTCCGCAATCCGCTGGCCGACGGGACCACGCTCGGAGTGTCCTCCGGAGCTTCCATAGGAGCCATACTCGCCATAGCCTTCGGTGTCTCCATACCCGGTTTTGAGGGCGGCGGCACTGTGGTCATGGCGATAGTTTTTGCCTTCCTTGCGCTGATGCTCATACTCTCTCTCGCTTACAAGCTCGACTACACCCTCTCCACGAACACGATTATTTTAATCGGCGTCGTCTTTACGATGTTCGCCGGCAGCATAATAAGCCTGCTTGTCACCTTCGCGGGCGACCATGTCAAAACCATAATGTTCTGGACAATGGGCTCGCTTGCCGGCAGCAGCTATGGAAACGCGATAACGATTGGCGCGGCCTTTGTTGTCTGCACCGCTGTGCTTCTCGGCTGCGCGCGGGAGCTCAACGCCTTTGCGATAAGCGAGGACAACGCGAGGAACATCGGCGTCAACGTCCGCCGCGTAAAGCTTACGGTGCTTATAGCGGTTTCGGCGCTCGTAGGCGTGTCCGTCTCGATAGGGGGCACGATAGGCTTCGTGGGGCTTGTGATTCCGCATATGACGCGTATGTTGACGGGCCCGAACCACAAGAAGCTCCTGCCGGCCTCCATATTTTCCGGCGCCATATTCCTGATGCTCGCCGACCTTGTCAGCAGGGTCGTCCTAAGCCCGATTGAGCTCCCGATAGGGGTCGTAACCTCCTTTATCGGCTCGATTACTTTTGTGTATATATTCTACTCGTCGACGAAGAAGGAGAGAGTATGATGCTCGAGACAAAAAATCTCTCCGTGAGATACGGCAGCCTCACGATTCTGGACAACGTGAGCTTCACCGTCGGCGAGAAACAGTGGGTGATGATTGTCGGCCCGAACGGAGCGGGCAAGAGCACGATAGTCAACGCCATCTCGCGCGGGGCGCCCTATACCGGGCAGATACTTTTGGACGGGAAGGATATAAAGAAGTATAAATCGACGGAGTTTGCGCGCAGGATAGGGATTCTGTCCCAGGAGACCCCGGTGGGCTACTCCTTCACCGTCGAGGAGGTCGTCGCCCTCGGGCGCTACGCGTATTCGGGAGGGCTGCTGTCCCCGAAAGCGCCCCGGGACGCGGAGTATATCGAAAGGGCGCTGGAGCTGACCGGCCTTAAGGAGTTCAGGCGGCAGTCGATACTAACTCTCTCGGGCGGCGAAAAGCAGCGCACCTTCCTCGCGCAGGTGCTCGCTCAGGACCCGGAACTGCTCATACTCGACGAACCGACAAACCACCTCGACCTTGTTTATCAGAAGCAGACCTTCGCCCTGATAAAGAACTGGATAGAGGAAACCGGGCGCTCGGTCATATCCGTCGTCCACGACCTCAGCCTCGCCAGGGCCTACGGCACCCATGCGATTTTGCTGCACAGGGGGCGGCTTGTGGCTTCGGGGGAAATCAAAGAGGTGCTGACGAGGGAGAATCTTGCTTCTGTTTACGATATGGACGTCTACGACTGGATGAGAAAAATGCTGTCGCAGTGGGAGGATGGCGAGAGTGGTGATTTACCGGTTCAGCAGCGGTGATACTCTTGAAAGGCGCGGCGATGCGATTGTCGCCTGTTTCGCGGGGAAGAGAAGCGTGCTTGGCACGGCCCCTCTGAACGGCGGCAGGAGGGACGACCTTAAGTGGGTATTCAACCACGGCGGGGAGAGCTCCGGCGAAATGAAGGCCCCCACCTACGAGGGCCATGTCGCCGCGATTGCAAGGGAGCTTGGGCTTGAACCGGAATACGCCTCCGGGCTTAGCACGGGCGCGTCTGTGGACAATGTCTCGATAAAATCTCTCAGCTTTGAAGACACGACGGTTACGGCGGTCGTCACCGGGGGCATAGACGTAAACGGCGCCAGGGTGGGCGAGGAGGCCCGCTGGCACGAGAGAGGCGGGGAAATTACCTTCGTCGCGGGCACGATAAACATACTGCTGTTCATAGACGCAAGGCTCAGCGAAGGGGCGCTGGCCCGCGCGCTTGTCACCTGCACCGAGGCCAAGACCGCGGCAATTCAGGAGCTTTTGGCGCCGAGCTGCTACTCCAGCGGCATCGCCACCGGCTCCGGCACCGACGGAACTATTATAGTCACAAATCCGCAGTCAAAAGTGCGTCTTACGGAGGCGGGCAAGCACTTTAAGCTGGGGGAGCTTATCGGCAAAACGGTTATGGCCGCCGTAAAGGAGGCCCTCTTCCTCGAGACAGGGCTGTGTCCCGAGCGGCAGATGGACATAATAAGGCGCATGAGCCGCTTCGGGGTGACGGAGGAGGCCCTTGCGGCGCGCCTTAGCGCAAACGGCCTGCGCTTTGAGGATATCGCAGAAAAGTTTGCGGAAATCAGGAAAAGCCGGCAGCTCGTCGTAAAAACCTCCTGCTACGCGCATATACTCGACCAGCTTTTGTGGGGAATGATAAAAGAAGAGGACGCTCTGGCAGCAGCTTCGGTCTTGCTTGCGATTATGGGGATGGACACCCGCGAGCTGTGCAAATGCAGCGACGCTTACGGGTCGATAGTCAACGCTTACATAAACGGTCTGGTAAATCTTCTGATGCGAAAATAAGGCTCTCCGCCGGGCGGAGAGCCTTTAATGCTTGTAGATTAACGGTGGAAGAGAAAACTCCCGGACGGCGCGACCGCCGCCCGGGGGTTTTGCCTGTGGAAAATCCGCGCGTCTTTGTTTGACGAGGCGCCGGCGCGTTTTGCGCACTGCGCGCATCTGAAAAACGGGCTTTGATTACACAAACCTGGCGAGGAGCTCCTTATACTGCTCCTCGGATCTCACCCTGCCGACCGCGGAGAAGGACATCTTCTCCGGGTCTAAGACCTCGGCGGCGAGGCGCTGCAGGTCCTCGCGCGTCACGGCGTCGTAGGCCGCGATGGTCTCCTCGGTGCTGATTATGCGCCCGTAGGTGAGCTCGCACCTGGCTAATCTGGACATGCGCGTGTTTGTCGACTCAAGCCCCATAAGGATATTCGCCTTGACCTGTTCGCGGGCGCGGTCGAGCTCAATCTGGGTCACGCCCTCGCTCTTGATTTTCTCAATCTCCTGCCCGACGACCTTGATGGCCTCCGCCTCGGAATCCGCGTTGAGCGCCATTGTGAGGCAGTAAAGGCCGGTGTCGTCCTGAGTGGACAGAAAGCTGCCCGCGGAATAGCAGAGCCCGCGCTTTTCGCGCAGCTCCTGGAAGAGCCGGGAGGACATCCCGCCGCCGAATATGTTGTTGAGAAGCTGCATCGCGTAGCGGTCGGGGCTCAGGTTTGACACGCAGGGGAAGCCGAAGCAGAGGTGGTTCTGCTCGATTCTTTTCCGCTTTGTCGTGATGCAGGGCCTGTACCTGAAGGAGGGCAGGCGGGTCCTGCGGCTTTTCGGCATGAGGCTGAAGCGCTCCTGTATGAACTCCACGTCCTTGTCCGTAAAGCTGCCGGATATCGCGATTACTATGTCGCCGGCGCGGTATTTGCGCTGCATGAAATCGCGCAGCGTCTCACCCGTCATACGCTCGAGGGTCGATTTCTTGCCCAGAATCGGCCTTGCGAGGGAGCAGCCCCGGTAGGCCTCCGAATACATCAGCTCTATGACGAGGTCCTCGGGCGTGTCCTCGTACATCCCGATTTCCTCGATTATCACGCCGCGCTCGCTTATAACGTCGTTCTCCTCGAAGCGCGAGGAAAAGAACATGTCGCAGAGCACGTCCATTGCGAGCGGCAGGTTGGTGTCGAGCACCCTGCCGTAGAAGCAGGTGCAGTCCTTGGTGGTGAAGGCGTTTATCTGGCCGCCGATTTGGTCCATCTGCTCTGCAAGCTCGGCGGCCGAGCGCCTCTCTGTGCCTTTGAAGAGCATATGCTCTATGAAATGCGCGGCCCCGTTTTCGCTCGCGGACTCGAAGCGGGAGCCTATCCCGACCCATATCCCGAGAGCGGCGGAGCGCACGTGGGGGATTCTGTCGGTCAGTATGCGAACTCCGTTTGGAAGTACTATTCTGTCAAACATGGCATCTCCTGGTTGATTTATTTCTTTAGTATCAGCACCGCTATCTGCGGGTTGTTGAGGAACCTCGGAATGTTGAATATAAGTCCGAGTCCCCTTGAAACGAACATTGTGGTCGAGCCCTGAATATAGAAGCCCGAGTCGTATTCTGGGAAGAGGGTCCTGTCCGTGTCGAATAGGCCTCCGATTATAGGCAGCCTTATTATGCCGCCGTGGCAGTGCCCGGTGAGGACCAGGTTTGCCCCGATGTCGGCGTAGGTGTCCAGCATGTTGTGCCTGTGCGCAAGGAGGACCGTGTATTTCTCGCCCTGCTCCTTATGTATCTCGGAGAAGAGCTCCTGCGGTGTTTTCTGGCCGGCGTAGCCGTTGGGGTCCTCGATGCCCGCAAGGACTATGCTCTCGCCCTCGCGCTCAAGCAGGACATACTCGTTGCGCAGCGCCTTGACCCCGCAGCTTTCCATTATTGAGAAAAGCTCGACAAGCCCGCCCGAGGCCCACTCGTGGTTGCCGGTGACAAAGTACACCGGGGCTATCTCCATGAGCTTCCCAAGCAGGTTTCTGGCCCACTCGCCGCTTTTCGAGTTGTCGATGAAGTCTCCCGTTATAGCGATGATGTCGGGGGAGGCCTCCTTAATAGCGCTCACGAGCTTTTCGTTGTCCGGGCCGAAGCTCCTGCCGTGCAAATCCGAAAGATGGACTATGCGGAAGCCGTCGAAGCTCTCGGGAATCAATGAGGCGCTGACGGTAAACTCCTCCGTGACGAGCCGGGTCGAGCTGTCGTAGAAGAGAAATGCAAGAACGGCCAGCAGCAATATCAAGATTATTAGTCCTCTGCGCCGCCTTCTGCGGACGCGCACTTTTGTTTTAAACATGATTTAAGCTTCCTTATCGCGTACATAGATGTGTTTTGTGTTGCCGTCCCCCGCCTGACGCACGTCAATCTCAAAACGCGGGAGCGAGCGGACAAGAGGGGTCAGCTTGTTAAATCCGAAGTTTCTGGGGTCGAAGTCGGGCTGCTTTTTGATAAGCAGGTTGCCGAGCTCGCCGAGGAAGGCCCAGCCGTCGTCGTCGGCTATGTCGGACACGGAATCGGCGATGAGGCGCACCGTCTCCGGCGGTATCGGGGGATGCTCCGTCGTCTTCTTGGCGGCGCGGCGCTTGGGCTCGGCCTTCTGTTCGTCCTGCTCCTGGTACTTTGAGCGTATAAGCTCAATATATATGAATTTGTCGCATGAGGCAATAAAGGGCGCGGGTGTCTTTTTTTCGCCTATCCCAATCACGCGCAGGCCGGATTCCCTGATGCGCGTGGCAAGGCGGGTAAAGTCGCTGTCGCTCGAGACGATCACGAAACCGTCCACATGGCCGGAGTAGAGGATGTCCATAGCGTCGATTATCATCGCGGAGTCGGTCGAGTTCTTGCCCGTGGTATAGCTGTACTGCTGTACCGGCGTGATGGCGTTTTCAAGCAGGGCCATCTTCCAGCTGCTCAGATTCGGGCTGGTCCAGTCCCCGTAGATTCGCTTTACGGTGGGCGTGCCGTAGATGGCGATTTCCTGCATTATGCTGCGAATCATGGTGCGCGGGGCGTTATCGGCATCGATGAGCACAGCGAGGTTCATGTTGTTGAGATCCGTTACCGGAATAGCCATGTGTTGCCCTCCTGTTCTGCCCTGTTTTTCAAATTCATTATTCTATAACCATTTATAACCAATTATTACATCTTAATTAACATTATAACAGTTGGATAGGCAGAAATAAAGAAAAGAAATATAGAAAAATGCAGGCATAATAAAGAGGACGGGCAGACCCGTCCTCTAAGTAATCTTCTTTTTTAATCAGTCGCTGCTCTCAATGAGGCCGTACCCGCCGCCCTTCCTGCGGTACACAACGGCGAAGGCGTCGTTGTCCTCGGCGTTTCTGAACATGAAGAACTCGTGTCCGAGAAGGTTCATCTGCAGTATAGCCTCGTCGACAGTCATGGGCTTAATCGCAAAGCGCTTTGTCCGCACGAGCTTGAACTCTTCCTCGGGCTCCTCCGGCCCGGGCGCTGCTTTGAACTCGCGGTCGAAGGCGCCCTCTCGGAGCCTCTTTTCCAGCCTCGTTTTGTTTTTGCGGATTTGCTGCTCTATGGTGGCGACCGCCTCGTCGATGGAAGCGTACATATCCCCGGTTATCACTTTCGCCCTGAAATAAGTACCGCTGCCGCGCACCGTCACCTCGGCGATTTCGCGGCCGCGCTCGGCGTCAAAGGTAACATAGGCGTCCGCTTCCCCTTTGAAAAAGCGGTCCAGCTTGCTGATTTTCTTTTCGGCATACGCTTTCACATCGTTGCTTACCTGTGTCTTTTTCTCCGTAAAAACAAACTTCATAGCGCACTCTCCTTTTGCGGCGGACCACCGCTGTAATTAGGATAGGAAAACGGTGGGCGAAACGCCTTTCGCCTTCACACGTATTATAGCATAAACTGACAGCAAAATAAACAGCGATTTGCGGCAGAGCCGCCCGATTTGGAATTTTGCCGGCGGTGAAGGCGGGGGTTCGTGGGGTTCTGTATGGTAATTCTGCGGCGAATGTGGTAAAATCAATGCCCGTAAAAGGAGGGAGGATAAGCCGTGAAGAGATCGCAGCTGGTTACGAAGCTGCTCCGCATATTGCTGACGGTCGCCCCCCTGGCGCTTATAGTCTTAATTATCCTCCTGATACTTCAAGGCGTGCTCCCGGGTTTTATTGACATACTCGAGCACGGAGACAGGTGGGAGATAATGGAGTACATCCGTTCCTTCGGCTCTGTGCGCGGCATGGCACTGGGATTTTTGCTCCAGTTCATGCAGATTATTAGCGTTATATTCCCCGGCGCGCCGATACAGATCGCAATGGGAGTTGTTTTCGGGACATGGCTTGGGCTTGCGATATGCGTCGCCGGCTATGTTGCTGCCAATGTGCTGGTTTTTTGGCTGGCGCGAAGATTTGGAAACAGAATGGATAAGATATTGCCGGTAAAGCAGCGTAAGATTGAGACTATTATAGCAAATTCCGAGTACCCGGGGTTTATGGTGTTTTTAGCCTGCCTTATACCGCTCCTTCCGAACGGGATAGTGCCGTACATTGCGGCGAGAACGAAGCTCGAGCTGAAACACTTTTTTATCTCCGTGTTTTTCGGCTCCATACCGTGCCTGTTGCTGCTCTGCGCGGTCGGAAGCAGAATACTTGAGGGGGATTATCTCCGGGCGGCGATATTCGGAAGCATATTAGTATTGTCGATAATACTGCTGTATGTTTTCCGCGCTAAGGTAATAAGTCTGGCGCTGAAGATACGCAGCCGCCTGTTCGGAATTAAAAACGGCGGAAAATAAAGCCCGGTTTTCTTAGCGCCGTGTGCTGATACTCGAGTATGCGACTTTGACGACATTTTGAAAGCAAATTGACGTAAAATCATTCTCAAAAAGCATAATAATGCGGGCCAAACGCCTAAAAGACAAAACGAAAATGCCCGGAAGCGCCTGAATATCAGCACTTCCGGGCATTTCCTGGTGGAGACTAATGGGCTCGAACCATCGACCTCCTGCGTGTGAAGCAGGCGCTCTATCCAGCTGAGCTAAGCCTCCGTATCCGAAAATCCCTGTGAATTGAAGTCGCAGGATTTTCGTTTATTAAACCTGTTGCAATGCGTTTTGGGGATTCGCTTTTTCCGCTTAATTGCGCCTGATGCGATTTATTTAAAGGGTTATTAGGACGCCCCCACCGGGAGCGCCCTAAGCTGGTGACGCGTACGGGACTCGAACCCGTGTTACCGCCGTGAAAGGGCGGTGTCTTAACCGCTTGACCAACGCGCCTTATTTTACTAGTTTGGGGACAGATGCGGACATCTGTCCCCATGCTTAGCCATGGTAGCGGCAACTGGATTCGAACCAGTGACACCACGGGTATGAACCGAGTGCTCTAGCCATCTGAGCTATGCCGCCAAGTCGCACATGCTATTATACTCAAGCGGCTGTGACTTGTCAACATAATTTTAAGCGGCGCTTAAAACTTCTTTTTATTTTTTATTTGGGTTTTTTGTAAAATATTATTGAGAATAATATTTGTTGCCTTATTCTTAAAAAAATTCATGACATTCGGGACGTTTTAGTGTAGAATATGACTAGATTTTTGATATTTTGGGTGCGTATGCCCGGAGGATTTCAGTGATTGATATAGCAAAAATTATTGACAGAGCCCTGGAGCTCGGGTTTTCGGTGGCGGCGCCGCTCGATGTGTCGACGCTCGAGCTCAGGGAGGACGTCCGCGCCGCCTGCGCCGAAAACAAGTGTGGACAGTATGAGAAAAACTGGGCCTGCCCGCCCGCCTGCGGGACGCTGGAGGAGCTCAGAGAACTTATCACCAATTACAAACAGGGCATCATAGTGCAGACAAGCGGCGAGCTCGAGGACGAATTTGACTTTGAGACAACCATCGAGCTTGAAGAGAAGCACAGGAAGCTGATGCAGAAGCTCTCGGCCGAGCTTTCGGAGAGTTACAGGATACTCCCACTTGGAGCAGGGCCGTGCAGGGTCTGCAAGACCTGCTCGTATCCGAATCCCTGCGTCAACGAAAAGCGCCGCATTTCCTCGATGGAGGCCCTGGGACTCTTGGTAAGCGATGTGTGCAAGAAAAATAACGTCGAATACTACCACGGGAGGGGAACGCAGACCTTTGTGGGATGCATTTTGATTGGCGAGTGATTAGGAAGGGGTTGAAGGTATGGATAGCTGTAAAATAACGTTTTTGCCTTCCGGCGTCACATACGAGGCAAAGCCGGGGATGACCATAATGATGGCCGCGATAGACGCGGGGCTCTATATAGACGCGCCCTGCGGAGGCCAGGGCATCTGCGGCGGCTGCGGCGTCCATGTCGTTATGGACGGCAAGGAGGAGTTCGTCCTCGCCTGCCAGACGGCGGTCAAGGACGGAATGGTGGTAAGGCTCTCCGCGGCCGAGGGACACGAGATACTCGAGACCGGCATTGAGTCGAAGTTCGAGCTGAAGTCCGCCGTAAGGCGCGATATAACGAATACCGTCTATTTCGAGGACACAAAACTCGGCGTGCTGGACGAAAGAAAAAAGCTCTGCGCCATGGCCTTTGACATAGGGACCACCACGGTGGTCGGCTACCTGCTCGACCTTGAAAGCGGCGAAACGCTCTCGACCGTGAGCATGCTCAACCCGCAGTCGAAGTTCGGCGCGGACGTAATATCAAGGGCCAACTACGCGATTCATAACGGCGGCGAGATACTCGCCGAAACCATAAGAAAGGCCCTCTCCGAGCTTGTGGAGCAGGCCGCGGACGAGGCGGGCATAGAAAAGGAGCAAATCTACCTCGCCACAGTCGTCGGGAACACCTGCATGCACCACCTCTTCCTCGGCATCCCGACCCAAACGCTGGTGCTCGCCCCCTATAAGCCCGCTGTGGTCGAGCCGCAGCGCCTGAGGGCCGCGGACTACGGCATAGATGTGAACGAAAACGCGCAGCTTCTCGTACTGCCGAATATCTCCGGCTTCGTGGGAGCCGACACGGTGGGAGGCATCCTCTCCTCGAACATGGACAGGGAGGAGCCGATGACCCTTCTGATTGATATAGGCACCAACGGCGAGATGGTTCTCGGCAACCGCCACAGGCTCTGCGCCTGTTCTACGGCGGCCGGCCCCGCCTTCGAGGGCGCGCGCATAAGCATAGGCATGCGCGGGGCGAAGGGCGCGATAGACCACGCCGATTTTACCGGCGGAGTCGTGAACTTCTCGGTTATCGGAGACGCAAAACCGATTGGAATCTGCGGCTCCGGACTCATAGACGTCATAGCCGAGCTTGTGAAATACGGCATAGTCGACGAGTCGGGCAGGATTGTAAAGCCCGAGGAGGTAAATGACGAGACTGCAAGGAAGCTTGCAAAGCACATCGGCGAGAAGGACGGCCAGAGAGTGTTCTGGCTGACCGAGGACCTCTGCATTACCCAGAAGGACGTCCGCGAGGTGCAGCTTGCAAAGGCGGCCATAGCCTCGGGCATAGAGCTTCTGATGCGGCGCTTCGGCATCGGGGTGGACGGCGTCGAGAGAGTCATGCTCGCGGGAGCCTTCGGCAACTACATGTCGCCGCAGAGCGCCTGCGAAATCGGACTTATTCCGAAGCAGCTTAAGGACAGGATAATTCCGATAGGCAACGCCGCGGGGCAGGGCGCGAAGATGGTTGCGCTCTCGAGAGAAGAGTACCTGCGCTCGAGCGAGATAGGGCGGAGGACTGAATATATGGAACTTGCCGGCATGCCCGCGTTCAGCGAGGTATTTATGGACAAAATGGAGTTTTAGGGCTTTGCCTTGCCGGATAAAAGATATATAATATAAAATATAAGATGCAAAATATAAAGAATCTGGGATAGGTATTGCCCCTTTGAGAATGTGAGGGTATAATAATGCACGATTATCATGAGCACAAGCACACGCACGAGCACAGGCACGCGGACGGCAGCGTCCACACTCACGCCCATGTCCACGAGCACGGCCATGAGCACGACCACGACCATGCGCATGCCGGCGCGGCGGGCGAGAGGGAAGAGCTGAAGGCGCTATTAAGCTATATGCTCTCTCACAACAGGCACCACGCCGAGGAGCTGCTCGGCATATCGGAGCGCCTGAAAGGGCTCGGCATGGATGCGCCCGCCGGGGCTCTGGACGAGGCGATTTCATACTACAGGAAAGGCAACGAGCTGCTTGAAAAGGCTCTTGCCGGGACCGGAGAATAATCGACGGGAGCGATAGTCGCCCCTACGATGGGCTCCGGCCGTCGAAGCGAAACCCCGCGGGGGTTTCACAGCCCGTTTTCGGGCGGATTGGAGGTTTTATTATGTGTCTTGCAACCGTATACAACGGGAGAATTGACAGCAACAGAATTCTCTGCCGCAACATTTCCAAGATAGAGGTTGACGGCGATACCATAAAGCTTTACGACATCATGGGAAACGAGACGGTTTTCGAAGGGCGCATAGTCTCGGCGCAGCTTGATTCCGGAGTCGTTATTCTGGAAGAGAAGGAGGCCGGGGCATGAGCTTTACGATAGCTGTAGCAGGGAAGGGCGGCGTCGGCAAGACCACAATCTGCGGTCTTATCGTCGACAGGTTTGTCAAGCTGAAAAAGACACCTCTTCTCGTGGTGGACGCCGACGCAAACTCGAACTTAAACGAGGTGCTGGGCGTCAAGGTCGATATAACCCTCGGCTCCATCCGCGAAGAGATTGCTCACGCGGAGCTGATGGACCCGAGCCCTATCCCGCCGAACATGACGAAGCCGGAATATATGGAGTATAAGTTCAACTCCGCCCTCATCGAGGAGGACGACTATGACATGCTCGTCATGGGACGCACTCAGGGCGAGGGTTGCTATTGCTATGTAAACGGCGTTTTAAAGGCCCAGATTGCAAAGCATGCGGCGAACTACAAATATGTGATAGTGGACAACGAGGCCGGCATGGAGCACATAAGCCGCGGCCTTCTCCCGCATGTCGACGTGCTCATCCTCGTCAGCGACTGCTCCAGAAGGGGAGTGCAGGCGGCGGCGAGGATAGCGGAGCTTGCAAACGAGATGAAGCTTAATCCCAAGCTTATGGGGCTTGTGCTCAACCGCGCCCCGGAGGGCGAACTCGACGAGGGTATCCGCGAGGCCATCGAGGAATCGGGGCTCAGGCTCCTCGGAGTGATGCCGCACGACAAGGCCGTCTATGATTTTGACTGCATGGGCAAGCCCATAGTTCAAATCGACGACAACTCGCCGATAAAGATTGCGGTCAGCAAGCTGGTCGACAGTCTTGGAATATAGTTTAATCTAAGCCAACAGGCAAATTCAAAAATTAATATATAAAAAAGAAAGGGATCAGTCATGGCATTTGTTCAGAAACCGCAGGTCTACAAATCTGCAATCAATACCGTTGAACTCGGCGTCGGTGACAAGAAGGTCGCCCTCGGCGGAGCGACGGTGTATCCGCTCTATTCTTTTGACGCACCCATACCGAACGCCCCTAAAGTAGGCGTTGAGATTACCGATTTGGGACTTGAAGGCGCGCCCAAGGGTATGCTTGAGTACTACGGCGACTGCAAGACCATCGCCGAGGTGGCCAAGAAAGCGGCGGCAATGCCCGGCGCCGATTTCGTCTGCCTCCGCTTCGAGGGCGCCGAGCCCGGAGAAGGCGAAAGAAGCGTTGAGGATTGCGTGAAAATCGCAAAGGAAGTTGCCGAGGCAATAGATATTCCGCTCGTCATAGCCGGATGCAAGAACACTCAGAAGGATGCCCAGATATTCGAGAAGGTGGCCGAAGCGCTTTCCGGCAGGAACGTCCTCTTCCTCTCCGCGAAGGAGGAGAACCACAAGACGGTCGGCGCCTCCGTCGGCCTTGCCTATGCCCAGAAGGTCGGCGCCGAGTCCGCGGTCGATATCAACCTTGCAAAGCAGCTTAACGTTCTCTTGACCCAGCTCGGCGTTGCCAAGGAGAACATAGTCATGAACCTCGGCAGCGCGGCTGCAGGCTACGGCTTCGAGTATGTCGCCTCGACGATAGAGAGAGTTAAGCTCGCGGCTCTGGCCCAGGGCGATACGATGCTCCAGATGCCCGTCGTGACCCCCGTTGCCTCGGAAACCTGGTCTGTAAAGGAAGCGATTCTCCCCGAGAAAGACATGCCCGAGTGGGGCGACCAGGAGCAGCGCGGCATCCAGATGGAAATAGTAACCGCCGCGGCCTGCCTTGCCGCCGGCTCCGACGCCGTCATTTTAAGACACCCCGTCTCCGTCGCCACAATTTCCGCGATGGTAGCAGCCCTGATGTAATTTTGGAGGTACAGGAAAATGGCACTTACAGGACTTGATATATTCAAACTGACACCCAAGACCAACTGCAAAGACTGTGGAAACCCGACCTGCATGGCCTTCGCCATGAAGGTTGCCCAGGGCGCGATATCCATAGACAAATGCCCGCATATATCGGACGAAGTAAAGGCTAAGCTCGACGAGGCCACCGCGCCTCCGATGAAGACAATCAAGATAGGCACGGGCGAAAACGAGTACAGCCTCGGCGGCGAGACGGTGCTCTACCGCCATGACAAGACCTTTGTCAGCAAGACCCTCTATTCCGTCGCGGTTTCCGACGCCTATACCGACGAGCAGAACGAGAAAGCCTTCGCCGACGTCGCCCACATCGACTACGACCGCATCGGCGAGCGCATGCGCGTTGACGCTATATTCGTCGACTACGTTTCCGACGGGGCCAAGTTCCTCGACCTTGTAAAGAAGGCAAACGAGAAGGGCAGAACGCTCATAATCAACTGCGCCGACGCGGATTTGGCCGCCCAGGCTCTCGAAATCGCGGCGGCCGGCAAGCCCGTTCTCTCCGGCGCCAACGCCTCGAACTATGAGGCAATGAACGCGCTTGCAGCAAAGCACGGCGTCGTTCTCGGCGTGACCGGCAAGGACTTAAACGAGCTCCACGACACCGTCGAGAAGCTCGAGAAGGCCGGAAACAAGAACCTTGTCCTCGACGTCACGATGGCCAATATTAAGGATACCTTCGCCGCCGCCGTTCAGGTGCGCAGAGCGGCCATCAAGGACGGCGACCGCACATTCGGCTATCCGTCCATAGTCAACACGGCGCGCCTTGCAGCAGGCGACCGCCATCTGCAGACCGCGCTCGCAGCTCTCTTTACGCTCAGGTACGGCTCCATCGTCGTGCTCGAGGGCATGAGCTATGCCGACGCTCTGCCGCTCTACGGCCTGCGCCAGAACATCTTCACGAACCCGCAGAAGCCGATGAAGGTCGAGCCGGGCATCTACCCGATAAACGGCGCCGACGAGAACTCCGTATGCCTCGTTACGGTCGACTTTGCGCTGACCTACTTCGTCGTCTCCGGCGAAGTCGAGCGCTCCGGCGTGCCCGTAAACCTGCTCATCACCGACGCCGGCGGATACTCGGTCCTCACCGCATGGGCGGCCGGCAAGCTCTCGGCCTCCTCGATAGCTAAGTTCTTCCAGGAAGCCGACATAGAGAACAAGATTAAGAACCGCACGCTCGTAATCCCCGGCAAGGTCGCCGTCCTCAAGGGCGAAATTGAGGATAAGCTCCCCGGCTGGAAGATAATACCGAGTCCCCCTGAAGCAATACAGCTTGTCAAGTTCCTGAGGGAACTGAACGCTTAAAATACTCTGGGGTGCGCTTTTGCCCCCTCAAAAAATAGGAGGAACTGATATGGCAAAATTCGTTACCATAGGCGAGCGCATACACTGCATTTCGCCCGTTATCAGAGAAGCTATGGATAAGAGGGACCCCGGTCCCATCCTCGAGCGCGCCAGGGAGCAGCTTGCGGCCGGCGCGACCTATCTCGATGTCAACATAGGCCCTGCCGAGAGCCACGGCGTCGAGCTCATGAAGTGGGTTGTCCAGCTTCTTCAGGAGAACTTTGACAACGTGCCCCTTTGCCTCGACACCGCCAACAAAAAGGCGATAGAGGCCGGCATTTCCGTCTACAACCGCGCCAAGGGCAAGCCAATCGTCAACTCCGCCGACGCCGGCGACCGCATAGAGAACATCGACCTTGCCGCTGCAAACGACGCCATCTGCATCGCGCTCTGCTCCAAGGCGGGCGTTCCCGCAGACAACGACGAGCGCATGGCCTACTGCCAGGAGATGCTCGAGCGCGGCATGGGTCTCGGAATGGACCCGGCGGACCTCTGGTTCGACCCCCTCTTCCTTGTCATCAAGGGAATGCAGGACAAGCAGATGGAGGTCCTCGAGTGCATCAAGATGCTCTCCGACATGGGTCTCAACACGACCGGCGGACTTTCGAACGTTTCAAACGGCATGCCGAAGCACATCCGTCCGATAATGGATTCCGCCATGGTCGCGATGGCTATGATGTGCGGTCTGACTTCCGCGATAGTCAACCCCTGCGACCGCCGCGTCATGGAGACAATTAAGTCCTGCGACATAATCAAGAACAACAACCTGTACGCCGACTCATACCTCGAGATATAGGCAGGCACGGGTAAAAGCAGCGCAAAAAGGGTATCCTGATGTAAGAGCCTTAGCCGTGGCGGCCGGTAGCCGGTTTCCCGGCTCCGGTGCCACGGCTTAAAAATACTATGCGGCAGGAGCTAACATTTTATTACAGGAGGTATAATCTATGAGCGCCCTCACCGATCTGATTTATGCTGGTTCAAATGCAGTGGCCGGTCTGACGGAAAGCGCAGTCAACGAGGCGATTGCCAAACACGGCGGCGATGCCAAGGTAGCCTTCCCTGACACGGCGTATTTTCTTCCCACCATCTATGCGGCTACAGGCGTTAAGGTGACAAAGCTCTCCGACCTCCCCGCCTGCGTCGGCGTACTCAAGAGCCTCATCTCCAACAAGGAGGATCTGGGCGAGGCTCTGAACGCCGGGCTGGCGACGGCCGTGGGCGCTGAAATCCTCGAGGCTCTTAAATACGTGGGCGGCGGCAACCCCTATGAGAACGAAAGCGGAATAGGCTTCGTCCCCGACCCGATTATAAGGAGCCTCGGAGTGCCGCTCGTTACGGGCGACATCCCCGGCGTGGCCGTTGTAATCGGAAAGGCCGAAAACCCGGCCGACGTCGTGGCGACGGTCAAGGACTATCAGAGCAAGGGCCTGCTCACCTTCCTTGTCGGCGACGTTATAGAGCAGGTACTGGGCGGCGGGGTCAAAGCCGGTCTTGAGTTCCGCGTGATACCCCTCGGGCACGACGTGACCTCGGTAATCCACGTCGTAACCGTCGCAATCCGCGCGGCGCTCATATTCGGAAACGTTCAGCCGGGCGACCTTGCGGGACTCCTTAAGTACACCAAGGAGCGCGTGCCCGCCTTTGTAAACACCTACGGGCCCTTAAACGAGGTAGTGGTATCCGCCGGCGCGGGCGCAATTGCCCTCGGCTTCCCGGTCATAGTCGACATCGACCTCGGCGAGAACCAGGTGCCCGGCGCTCTCGAGTCGGTGACCGACCACAGCGAGACAGCAAAACGCTCGCTTGAGCTTAGGAACATCAAGGTCAAGGTCAAGGAGCTGCCGATTCACGTCGCCTTCGCCTCGGCCTTCGAGGGCGAGATAATCCGCCGCCCCGAGATGCACGCCGAGGTCACCTCCGACAAGAAGCCGGCCTTCGAGCTTGTCGTTATGCGCGGGCTGAACGAGGTAGAAGACCATAAGATTACGATAATCGGCGAGGACATCGGCTCCGAGGCCCCGGTCGAGATGGCCCTCGGAACAATAGTCGAGGTTGCCGGCACAAAGATGCAGGCGGACTTCGAGCCTGTTATAGAGCGCAAGATTCACCACTGGTTTAACTATATGGAAGGCGTCATGCACACCGGCCAGAGGAACCTAATCCGTGTGCGTATTAGCAAGGAGGCCTACGAGAAGGGCCTGCGCCTGAAGGACTTCGGCGAGGTCATCTACCACATGGTGATGGACGAGTTCTCGAGCGTCGTCGACAAGTGCCAGGTGACGCTGATAACCGACCCCGAGAAGGTCGTAGAGCTGCTTAACACCCTGGCCATGCCTAGGTACGATGCCCGCGACGAGCGCCTTTCCAGCATGACGGACGAGAGCGTCGACAGGTTCTACACCTGCGTGCTCTGCCAGTCCTTCGCTCCCTCGCACTGCTGCGTCGTGACGCCCGAGCGTCTCGGACTCTGCGGAGCCGTCTCATGGCTTGACGCCAAGGCGACCAAGGAGCTCACACCGGCGGGCCCCTGCCAGCCGATAGAGAAGGAAGGGCTCGTAGACGAGAGACTGGGCCTTTACGAGAGCGTAAACAAGATGGTAGCCGAGGCCACCCACGGAGCGGTGGAAAAGGTCACGCTCTATTCAATCATGCAGGACCCGATGACAAGCTGCGGCTGCTTCGAGTGCATCTGCGGAATACTGCCCGAGGCCAACGGCGTCATCGTTGTAAACCGCGAGTACAAGGGCCTGACGCCGACCGGCATGACCTTCGGTGAGCTTGCCTCGATGACCGGCGGCGGCGTCCAGACGCCCGGCTTTATGGGCCACGGCCGCCACTTCATATCGTCGAAGAAGTTCATAAAGGCCGAAGGCGGCATTGCCAGAATAGTGTGGATGCCCAAGGAGCTCAAGGACGACGTCGCGGCAAGGCTTAACAAGACCGCGAAAGAGCTCTACGGCATTGACAACTTCACCGACATGATTTGCGACGAGACTATTGCCGTCGATTCCGACGCCGTGCTTGATTTCCTCCAGTCGAAAAAGCACCCGGCGCTTGAAATGGACCCGATAATGCAGTGATAAAGCGGAATTAAATACAGAAAAACAGTAAAAAGCTCTTTCCAAAGAGCTTTTTACGGCAAGAGGGGATTATGTTCAAGATTACCTTCAAGTTCAGCGGGGGCGGAGAGGACCTGACGGTCCTCGCCGCTCCCTCTCAAAACCTGCTTGACCTCGCGCGCAGCGCGGGTATAAGCATAGACGCGCCCTGCGGCGGAGCCGGCAACTGCGGCAAATGCAGGGTTAAGCTCTTAGAGGGCGAGCTCGATTGCGAAAGATGCCGCCATTTGGAGAAGGAGGAGTACGATAGCGGCTGGCGCCTTGCCTGCACGAGCAGGGTTGTAGGCGACGCTGTCATCGAAATCCCGGCCGAAGCCACGGCCTATCAGGACTCGCTTTCCTCCGATTTTACCGCGAGAAAAAAGGATTTCAGCGGACTGATTGAGATGCAGAAGAAGCTCTCGGAGGCCGGAATAGGCTTTCTGAAGGCCTTCAAGACGATTGTGGTCGAGCTTGACAAGCCCACGCTCGAGGACACGATGCCCGACAACGAAAGGCTCTCGCGCTATCTTTACGACAAATACAAGCCGGACTATGTGGGCATACCCTTCTACGTGCTCAAAAAGCTGCCGGAAGTCCTGCGCGAGAACGATTTCAAGATAAAATGCCTGATTGAGTATTCACGCGGCAGGCTTACGATATTCGAGGTGCTCCCGCCGGACGCCGAGGTCTTCCCCTGCGGCGTCGCCATCGACATAGGGACGACCAGCGTCTCGGCCATCCTGGTCGACCTTGAGCGGGGAAGAATACTCACCGGAGTTTCGGCGGCAAACCAGCAGCTGCGCTACGGCGCGGACGTAATCCACCGCATAGTGGAGTCCACCCGCCCCGGCGGAAGGGAAGCCCTGCAGAAGGCGATTGTCGAGGAGACTATAAACCCGATGATTCGCTATATGTGCAGGGAGGCAAAGGTCCCGACCTCGGCGATTTGCCGCCTGTCCGTCGCCTCCAACACGACGATGAACCATCTCTTCGCCGGCGTCTACGCCGACCCGATACGCACCGAGCCCTACGTGCCCGCCTTCTTTGAGACAAGGCCGATTCCGGCCGTTATGGTCGGCGTCGAGGCGAACAACAACGCAAGAATAATCATTACGCCGAACATCGGAAGCTACGTCGGCGGCGACATAACGGCGGGCGTGCTCGTGACCGAGATGTGGAACAGCCCCGAGATGACGCTCTTTGTCGACCTCGGGACGAACGGCGAGCTTGTGTTCGGCAACAGCGACTTCATGATGGCCTGCGCCTGCTCGGCCGGCCCCGCCTTTGAGGGCGGCGAGATTATCTGCGGAATGCGGGCCGCAAACGGAGCGATAGAGGAAGTAAAAATAGACGCGGAGACCATGGAGCCGGCAATCAGGGTTATCGGCGAAAACGGCCAAAAGCCGATGGGCATCTGCGGCTCCGGCCTTATCGACGCTGTCAGCGAGCTCTACAGCTGCGGCATTATAAACTCGAAAGGCCGCTTCGTGCGCGAAGGCCCGAGGGTTCGCCGCGACAAGGACGGAAACGCCCGCTACATCCTGGTCGATAAGGAAGAGAGCGCAACCGGCAGGGACATCTTCCTTACGGAGGTCGACATAGACAACTTCATCCGCGCGAAGGCCGCAATTTTCTCGGCCATACGCACCATGCTCTCATCGCTCAGCATGGACGTTAGCGTCATTGACCGCGTCATAGTGGCGGGCGGCATAGGCAGCGGAATAAACATTGAAAACGCAATCAAAATCGGGATGCTTCCGAACATACCGGTTGAAAAATACAGCTATATCGGGAACTCCTCGCTCGCCGGAAGCTACATGGCCCTGATGTCCCGCGAGGCCTACGACAAGACCCTTGAAATCGCCCGCGGAATGACCTATCTTGAGCTGTCCGTGGTCCCGGGCTACATGGAGGAGTTTGTCGCGGCCTGCTTCATACCGCACACGGACGAGACTCTGTTCCCGAAACCTGGAGAATAAGACAATGCTGTACGACAGGGACAACAAGGAAAAGCGGCCCCTCATGCACTACACGCCGCTCTATGAGGCGCTGGACCCGGGGGAGGTAGAAGGGCGCTGCAATCTGAGCTTTGACCCGGAGAAAAGCGAGTTTAAGCTCAGGTTTATGCACAGGGCGTACCGCATCGGCTATCCCCGCTTCTATGCAAAGCCCGAGGAGGAAAGCGGGATGTTTTCCCCTCTGGAGGAGATGCCGGCGGCACAGCTCCTTGTCATGCGCTATCTCATAGAGGGCAGGTACGTCGAGCCGGAGGGCAGGTTTTTGACCTTCGGCGAGGTGCCCTGGGGGGCCGTTTATGTTCCGACTTTCAACGGCAGGTGTATAAAGCGGCTGGCCTTTACCTTCGGCAACAGGATCGAAGATTTCAAAAGGGCGATGGAAAGCATCGGCGCAAGGCCGCTTGAGCACGGCGACGCCTCCTATGAGTTCGAGCTGCTCGACGGCCTGAAGCTCCAGTTTATTCTCTGGCAGGGCGACGATGAGTTCCCGCCCTCATCCCAGATACTCTTCTCCGACAACTTCCCGATGGCATTTACGGCCGAGGACATGGCGGTGACGGGCGACGTCACGATAGGCACGCTTAAGGCTATAGCAAACCAGCTGGGAAAGTAATAAGACGAAGTGCGGGCTGCTTAGGCCGCTGTCCGCATTAAACGGATAAAAGCAAAGCCGCTTTCGGGAAGCTGAAGTGACCCCAAAAAGTTAGACATTTTTTAAATTACGCGACCGAGAGGGCTTGTTGCCTGTGAAGAGCAGGCGGCAGGCCCTTCAGCTTTGCTTTGCTGCGGCGGTTGTTGTAGTAATCAAGATATTCAATAAGCTCGGCCTTGAAATGCTCAAAAGAATCAAAAGTCTGTAAGTAGAGAAGCTCGCTTTTGAGCAGGCCGAAGAAATTCTCCATC